>ENA-UOXV01001186-UOXV01001186.1-marine-metagenome-genome-assembly--contig:-NODE-1186-length-37026-cov-9.190311_pt1 | contig 37026 bp, 30 predicted proteins | sample MGYA00238165_ERZ766961 | MGnify/ENA primary metagenome ERZ766961 (study PRJEB28924, sample SAMN03173240) | marine metagenome | biome: Marine; feature: Water; material: Subsurface seawater | place: North... | reverse complement strand
CGCCGCCATCAGGGTCTCTGAAACAAATCGACCGCCATAGGGCCCAAAGTGTCCCGATTGATCTGGGAAAGACGTTAGCATCTCATTCTTTCCAAGTTGTTTACTGACCATAGGGATCCCTTTTATTTTTCATCTTGGCGTGCTCTAAATCGATTCACTTCATATCGTCCGCTGCTGCAACCGCAAGCATAAATTGTTGTATTCTTTCCGAGCTCTTAATGCCCGGTTGATCTTCTACGCCGCCGCTAACGTCAACAGCATAGGGCGCTGCCTGCTCGACGGCAGAACCCACATTCACCGGCGTTAACCCGCCAGCTAACACCATCGGCTGGGTTATCTCGGGAATTTCTCGCCAATTAAACGCCTGTCCAGTACCGCCGAACCGTCCTGGCTCATAACTATCTAATAAGATGGCACTGGCGGACGGAAACGCCTCGGCAGCCTCGCGTGTCGCCTTTGTGCTGCGATGCCGCAGCGCCTTGATGAATGGTACGTCAAACTGCCGGCAGTAGTTCTCATCTTCATCGCCATGAAATTGCAAAATATCAATGGCACAACTCGATAGACACGAACGAACCGTCTCTGGGGTGGCATTTACAAATAGACCCACCTTCACCAAAAACGGGGGGAGCTGTTGAATGATATCGCGGGCAGCCGCTGATGTGGTCGCTCTAGGGCTCTTATCATAGAACACAAACCCAATCGCATCGACGCCCAGCGCCGCGGCCGCCATGGCATCATCGGCACGCGTGATGCCGCAAACTTTAACCCGGGTTTTCTGATGAAGTGTCATGCGTAACTTTGAGAATTTGGGCGGCGGAATTCTATCACAGAGTGCTAATCATTTGATTTCGGGCCCAATAATTGACTCGGAAATGTCCCTTTGGGAATTTTAAATCCCACCGGATAATCGACCTGGCAGAGATAAAGGCCGCTTGCGGCTGCCATCTTCCCTGCGAGCTGCCGATTGCGTTGTTTCAGTAATCCATCAATCCAATCAACCTCTCGTACACCTGCGCCGACATCACACAATGAGCCAACGATATTCCGAACCATATGATGTAAAAAAGCATTGGCTTTGATGTCGACAATCACAAGATCGCCCCGTCGGATGACCTCAACAAACTCAATACAGCGCCAAGGGGAATTCGCTTGACAATGGGCCGCGCGAAACGCACTGAAATCGTGCTCGCCAACGAGCGCCTGCGCAGCCGACTGCATCGCGGCTTCCTGCAAAGGTCGATACTCTCTCGCCATCAGCGCATAGGCCAAAGCATGCCGCAGCGGCTGATTATATAAGATGAACTGATAGCGCCTGGCGGTTGCGGAATGTCGCGCATCAAAGGATTCGTCAACGGGACGCATCCAAGCCACACTAATATCGTCCGGTAATAAAGTATTGACCCCCTGAACCCAAGCCTTGTCCGGACGAGTCACCTCGGTATCAAAGTGGATCACTTGACCGGTGGCATGAACTCCGGAATCTGTCCGACCAGCGCAAGCAATACGAATTGGGTGATCGGCGATCGACGATAGTGCGGTCTCAACCCGCTGCTGCACGGTGTCGACACCCAGCTGGCGCTGAAAGCCATGATAGCGTGTGCCTTGGTAGATCAAGCCAAGCGCAATTCGGGTCCCCATCGGTGCGACTCAATCTTCAGATAAGCTAACAAGCATTTTTTGGGCTTCAGCTGCCTCGGTAGGCGTTCCGATCACGGCCACTCGATTCAGCAAACCGCGCGCTGCATCAGCGTCGCCCATATCGACATAAGCCCGCGCCAAATCCAGCATGTTTGCTGGATCTTCATCAGGATCAATCCCCAGCTCAGACGCAACCTCGGATTCACTAAGATTACCCGCGTTAGTCAAATCAAGTACTTCGAGCTCACTGAGGTCTTCTACTTCTTCGAGCGTTTCAAACTCCTCTAGCGATTCGAGGTCTTCTAGTGTTTCTAAATCTTCTATTGTTTGTAGCGCGTTTAAGTCATCCGGTTCCTCTAGCGCGCTCAGGCCTAATTCAGGCGGCTCGGCCTTTGCTTGCGCCCCAGTATCCGTTGGCGCCGATTGCGTCGCGCTTGAGGTCGTCAAGCGCTCGGTTTCGGCTTCAACAGCCCTGGCTTGCTCGTCTGCAACATCCGAGACTGAAGTCGCCGCCACGCTCGCATGCGTTGACGCGGCCTGCCCCAGTTCGGCTGTATCAACCTCGATCGTCGCCTGCGCTGGGCTTGCGCCTTGAGGCCCTGCAGCAACTGCAGTCGCAGACGCCACGCGAAGACTTCTTGTAAGCCGTTGGTATCGGGCCGACATTAACAACAACGCGACTACGAGTATGACCAAAGCAACCATGAAAGCGATCGACATTGGCGTTAAAAAACGTTGCTCTGACGTCACTTGTGGGGCGGCCTTCGGCGAAGCCTTCGGCAAGGCCTCGAGGGTTTTAACCTGTTTTTGTAAGGCTGCAATCTGTTGGTCTTTGAGCGAAATCGTGCCAACTAAAGACTCAAGCTTGGTTTCTAAGGCCGCCAGTCGACCCGCTAATCTGTCCTGCTCGATTGCGGCGCTGGGGGTAAGTTCATTCTCTGCTTGCGCGCTATCGGTTGCAGCGAGCACTTCAGCGGACTCAGACATTGATCCCACTTGCCCTTCCGGCTCAACCGCGATCAAAACTAATTCGCTGTCAACAAGCGCGGCGGTCGGTGGATTTTTTTTTTGGCTGATTGGCTGCATTTGTTGTGAGTTTTGACTTGCCACTTCCGCCAAAGCCGACTCGAACGAAATGCGATCAAGATCCTCCTGATCAGGCATTACCAAAATATAGCCCGCTTTGAGCCGATTGATATTCTGGTTTATGAAGGCATCCGGATTGCGGTCTTGAATGGCCAGCATCATCGCCTGCACCGAGGTTGAACGATCCGGCCTCGACGCGAGGGCAATTTCCCACAGGGTATCACCGGACTGCGTCATCCGATCCGGATCAAGCCTTTGGACGCGCGATTGAGGGCCGGGACGTTCAGGGCGCACGCTCGCTGCCTGCGCCGGTGCGATATCGAGCGTTCGAACCGGCGCCATTAAGACAGGCGGATCCAGCAGCACGGTATATTCGCGAACCAATCGACCATTAGGCCACACCAATTCAAGAACAAAATTCAGATAGGGTTCAACGATTGGCGCTTGAGTGCTTAATTCAATCCGCAATCCGGATCCAGATGACACCGCTCGAAAATCAAGATCCGACAGGTTGCTCGACCAATCGACTCCCATCGAATCAAACGCCGCTTTCGGCGCCAGCCCAACCCGAACATCTTCAGGCGTTAGACGCTGGGCCTTTCCAAGCACGATGTTCGCGCGTAAGGGCTGGTTCAGTGTCGACTCAAGGCTAATATGCCCGAGACTGAGCCCCCAAGCATTCAGGGATATTGTCGCTGCCAGCGTTACCATAACGCTCTGAATCAACCCCGTTAGCTTCTCACAGATCTGATGCTTCACAGCTTCTACTCCAACTCAGTTCGGGTAAAAAATCATCGCTCAACCCAGCCATCTTATGCTAACCCACTTACGGGCCAGAAACGACGCCTTCTGCGCTAGGCAAGCCGCTCGAGCAGCGCCTCAGCGATTTGCAGACTGTTTAACGCAGCGCCCTTGCGAATGTTATCCGAAACCACCCAAAGGTGCAGTCCCAAGGGATTCATGACATCGTTTCTAATCCGGCCAACGAAGACTGGGTCCCGACCCGCCGATTCCGTGACCGCGGTTGGGTAACCCCCGGCGCGGTGTTCATCCAGGACCGAGACCCCTTTCGCCGTTGCCAAGAGCGCTTTCACTTCCGCCGCACTGATGGCCTGCCTGGTTTCAATATAGATGGCTTCGGAATGCCCATAAAAGACCGGAATGCGGACACAAGTTGGACTCACTTGAATGGTGTCGTCTTCAAAAATTTTGTGCGTCTCCCAAATCATCTTCATTTCTTCTTTGGTGAAGCCATTATCTTGGAAGTCGTCAATATGCGGCACCGCATTAAAGGCAATTTGTTTACCAAATACTTTGGACTCGATGTCTTGCGCATTGAGCAACTTTGCGGACTGGCCTGCAAGCTCTTCGATGCCGGATTTACCTGCACCGGATACTGCCTGATAGGTCGCCACATTAATGCGTGTGATACCAACCGCATCGTGAATCGGCTTTAATGGCACCAACATTGAGATGGTCGAGCAGTTGGGGTTCGCAATGATGTTACGGTTTTGATACGCATCCAAAACATGAAGATTCACTTCCGGGACAATCAAAGGGATATCGGTATCTCGACGAAAGTACGAGGTATTGTCAATCACGATGCACCCCGCAGCGGCCGCCTTGGGCGCGAATTCGGCGGAAACCGGGCCGCCGGCGGAAAATAACGCAATATCCGCTTTCTGAAAATCAAAATGTGCGAGATCCTCAACCTTCAGATTTTTTTCCTTAAAGGGTAGACGGGTACCCGCCGAGCGCGCGCTGGCTAAAAGATAAAGCTCACCCACTGGAAAATTTCGCTCCGACAGGAGCTCCAGCATGACCTCGCCGACAGCGCCGGTTGCCCCTACAATCGCAATGTTTTTTAAACGCATATTTTTATCAATTCCTGTTATGAATGAGTCGCTCGAGGGTGCAACCCGCTAGAAAGTCTTGCATTGGCTACCGACATTGGTTGCCGATCCTCTCGGCACACGCGACGCGCCTCAACCCGTCCAAAGATACTGGACCTTTACCGTCCCGCCGGCGCCAGAACTGGTTTCATGGCCCAGCATCACGGTTCGCCCTTTTAACTCACCATCTTGCGCCCAATTGCCCTGTTTGCCCACGCTGCCTAAGGGTATGATCCATTAGAACAATGGCGAGCATCGCTTCGGCAATGGGCGTCGCACGGACACCAACGCAGGGGTCATGACGCCCTTTGGTGACAACCTCGGTAGCCTCACCGCTCGTTGTAATGGTCTTTGCTGCTTGGGTAATACTTGACGTCGGCTTCAGAGCAATGCTCACTAAAATATCTTGGCCAGAACTTATGCCGCCTAAAACGCCTCCAGCATGGTTCGAGCCGAAGCCTTCAGGAAAGATCTCGTCTCGATGCTCCGATCCGCGCTGCTCGATCACCTCGAAGCCATCACCGATCTCAACGCCCTTTACCGCATTGATACTCATCATAGCGCCCGCAATATCAGCGTCCAACCGACTAAAAACTGGCTCGCCGAGCCCTGGCATCACGCCTTCGGCAGTGATGTTGATTCTTGCACCCACGGAATCGCCTTCTCTACGCAATTGATCGATGAGTGCGGCCATCTCGTCAACGCACGCGGCGTCCGGGCAGAAGAACGGATTTTGATCCACGAAAGCCCAGTCAAAATCCCTGATATGGATCGTCCCCATCTGCGCCAGATAGCCGCGAATTTTAATCCCGTGATTCAGCATTAGATATTTTTTTGCGATCGCGCCGGCCGCCACCCGCATGGCCGTCTCCCGAGCCGATGACCGGCCGCCGCCCCGATAGTCGCGGACGCCATACTTTTGCTGGTAGGTATAGTCTGCGTGCGCAGGTCGAAAAAGGTCTTTGATCGCACTGTAGTCCTTCGACTTTTGATCTTCATTCTCAATCAACAGGCCGATACTGGTCCCCGTCGTGACCCCTTCGAACACACCCGATAAAATTTTGACCTGATCCGACTCTTGCCGTTGCGTTGCATATTTTGACGTACCGGGCCGTCGACGATCCAGATCACCTTGCAAATCTGTCTCGCACAGGGGCATGCCAGGCGGGCAACCGTCAATAACGCACCCCAAGGCGAGCCCATGACTTTCGCCGAACGTCGTCACTCGAAACATTTCTCCAATGCTGCTACCGGGCATGCAGTCTCATCCTGAAAATGCGCTATTATAGACCAATGCGAGCAATGGATCCTCGCAATTTTGCAGTAAAGGCCAAGCGTTACCACAGGAGGCAGTATGGAACAGGCATTTCGAACGATTCTCGAACAGGTCGGGGAAGACCCAGAGCGCGAGGGCTTACTGGACACACCCGGTCGAGCCGCGAAGGCGATGGAATTCCTAACCAAGGGATATCGCGAAACCTTGGAAGGCCTTGTTAATGAAGCGCTGTTTGCCTCGGATACCAGCGAGATGATCTTAGTTCAAGATATAGAACTGTATTCAATGTGTGAGCATCACATGCTGCCCTTTATTGGGAAATGCCATGTCGCTTACCTACCAACCGGCCGCGTCTTAGGTCTCAGTAAAGTCGCCCGAATCGTCGATATGTATGCAAGACGCCTGCAAATTCAAGAAAACCTGACCAAGCAAATTGCCGAAGCCATTCATTCCGTAACCGACGCGGCGGGCGTTGGGGTCATTATCGAAGCACAGCACATGTGCATGATGATGCGTGGGGTCGAAAAGCAAAACTCCATGATGAAGACATCCATGATGCTGGGCCAATTTCAAGCCGATCAAAGCACCCGTATGGAATTTTTATCTATTTTGGGATTGCCGCGGTAGACCCGACGCCGGATCGCGGTAACAGAATCAAATCAAGACGTTGACTCGGCAAGCCCTCGATCGGCGCGAGGCTACCCAACCCAAACGCCGACAACTTACAGCCCATTTCCCGCTCGGCGGTCATCGTTGCGAGCAATTGACTGGCAAGACGTCCTGTTGCATCGACACCAGCGCTTGCCGTCAATGTCCCATCACCCCCGGTAACCGCCAGAGCTATCTGTTGCGCTTTGTCTTGCGCGGCAGCCCCATTAGGTTGCTGGGCGCACCAAAGACCGAGCGCCTCCGCCAGTTCCGCCTCGGAACCCGCCACCTCAGACCACGCTAATCGCAGATACCCCAACTCTGCAAACGCGTCGACCAAGCGGCTATTCAGACTCGGCGCCGCCGAGACGACTGACTCGATTCGAAAGTGCACAGCCTTATTGGAACGTTTTGACCCATAAACCAACCAATAAGTCTGCGTTTGAACCGCCCGCCCCACCCAATAGAACTGAGTACTTTCGGGTCCGTACAACTTGGGTTGCCCAAAAACCGTATTGGCCCATTCGTTGCTGCTCCCGCAGCCGCGACCAACGCATTCAAACAATGCCTCATAGCCCTCGTCCACGGCTTGACGCAAAGACGCCATCACTTCTTCTAAGGACGCATTGTCGTCTGCCTTAAAGGTTCGACCTTCTAACACGCCTTGGACCATCTGATACTCATCTCGACTCAAGCTGTTGCTGATTTTTTTAAGCCGGCTCAGAAAAATCTTGTGCCGCTCGACCGCGCCCGCCTGGGTAACCTCAACCACCTCCGAGGCGATATCGAGCTCGAGCGCCAACACGGCACTCGACCCAACCCACCCGGTCAGCAATGCAACACTCAAGAAAGCTAGGGCTATTTTTTTCTTTAGAACCTGAAAACTCATAGTTGCCACTCTAATTGATGTTGATGATGGCTTTGTTCGTTCAGAAACAGTTTCAGGCCAAAGACACTGGCGGTCTTCGGAAAAACTTCGCAACCCGTTAAGTCATAAATCAAACGGCCAATAACCGGCATATGAAAAACCCAAATCACCGGCTGCGCCTCCGCTAAAAGCCATGCCGCTAATTGGCCCGAGTCTCCCGAGGGTACCAGTTCAGCCGACTCTGGCAGAAGCGGCAGGCCTAGGACTTCCGATACAATTGTCGCAGTCTCGCGCGCCCTTAAATAAGGACTCGAAAGTACACCTTGCGCTGCAGGCGCCTTTTTTGCAAGCGCGTAGGCCGCAACCTGCACCGAATCGCGCCCCGATTGCGTTAACGGACGCGCAGCATCAGCGCCAGCAAGCACTTGTGCCTCACCATGGCGCATCATCACAGCGTTGATCGTCTCAGTGTCCGGACTTTCAGCATTACGCATTCCAGTCTCGATCATCCGGTCTGCGTTTCGGTTAATTCCAGCAATATCTTGTTTAACCGCTGCACGTAACTTGCAGGGTCCTTGAGTTGGCTGCCTTCCGCCAGTAGCGCTTGATCAAACAACACTTGGGTTAAGCTCTTAAAGCGATCCACATCGACCTCTTCATCCAAGCGCTGAACCAAAGGGTGGCCAACATTGATCTCAAAAATCCGATTGGCCTCGGGCACATCTTGACCTGCCTGCGCCAGAATACGACGCATTTGCATCCCCATTTCATCTTCTGCAACCACTAGGCACGCCGGCGAATCGGTCAAGCGATGGCTCACTTTGACTTCAGAAACGGCATCGCCCAATTCCGTTTTAACGCGCTCGAGCAGCCCCTTCATGGCTTGCTCTGTTTCGGCTTGAGCCGCCTTGCTTTCAGGATCAACATCGCCCAGATCCAACGAACCTTTGGCGACATCCTGCAAGGCCTTACCATCAAACTCCATCAAATGACCAACCAACCATTCATCGATTCGGTCTGACAAAAGCAGTACTTCAATGCCTTTGGCTCGAAACACTTCCAGGTGGGGGCTGTTGCCTGCTGTGGCATGATTGTCTGCGGCAACATAATAAATCTTTTCTTGATCTGGCTTCATGCGCGAGACATAGTCCGCCAAAGACTGATTCTGAGTTGCCTCGCCCGTCTCAGTCGTTGCAAATCGAAGCAAAGCCGCAATCTTTTCTTTATTTGCGAAATCTTCTGCCGGACCTTCTTTTAAGACTTGCCCGAATTCTGTCCAAAAAGTATGGTAGGCATCAGGATCTTTCTTTGCCAATTTTTCGAGGGTATCCAGCGCGCGCTTGGTTAATGCAGACTTCATCGACTCAATCGCCGGATCCTTTTGCAGAATTTCCCGAGAGACGTTCAGAGATAAGTCATTGGAGTCGACTACCCCTTTGATAAACCGGAGATACAACGGTAAAAACTGCTCGGCCTCATCCATGATGAAAACCCGTTGCACATACAGCTTTAAACCCTTGGGGGCTTCGCGATTCCAAAGATCAAATGGCGCCTTGGCAGGAACAAAGATCAGACTCGTATAGTCCAGCTTGCCCTCGACCCGATTGTGACTCCAGGTCAAAGCATCCTGAAAATCGTGGGCAATGTGCTTATAAAAATCTTGGTATTCCTCGTCCTTCACCTCGGATCGAGATCGAGTCCAAAGGGCGGTCGCGCTATTAACGACCTCTTCAGTCGGGGTCTCGTCGTCTTTGTCAGCCGGTTTTAAGATCGAAACCGGTACCGAAACATGGTCGGCGTACTTTTTGATGACATTCTGCAGACGCCAATACTCTAAAAACTCTTCATGCTCACTTTGCAAGTGCAGGATAACGCGGGTTCCACGCTCTGCTTTGTCAATGGTTTCAATTTCATAATCCGCCTCACCGGTCGACGCCCAACGAACGCCTTGGGATTCGGCGTCGCCAGCTCTTCGTGTCTCGACAACAACTTTTTTTGCAACGATGAATGCAGAGTAAAAGCCAACCCCAAACTGACCGATCAATTGTGAATCTTTTTTCTGATCGCCGGTTAATCCCGACAAGAACTCCGCCGTGCCGGACTTTGCAATGGTGCCTAAATGACTCACTACATCCGCCCGATTCATGCCGATGCCATTGTCGATAAAAGACAACGTTTTCTGCTCTGCGTCGGCTATGACCCTAATTTGGTAGTCAGCACCCTCATCCACCAAGGCCTCGTTGGTTAATGTTTCAAACCGAAGCTTATCGATTGCATCGGATGCGTTGGAAATTAACTCCCTTAAAAAGATTTCTTTATTGGAGTATAGAGAATGAATCATCAGCTGAAGCAATTGCTTCGCCTCAGTCTGAAACCCTAGCGTTTCTTTTTCAGTTGCATCCGTCATGGACTTCCTCACGATTGATATCTGTTTGAAAGGTGGGGGTTCGTTGAGTGAATTCAACCCCCATCCTGATATTCAAGGTCAAAAAAAAGCGGCTATTAGCCGCTTTTTTTATGCACGATCGATCAAGACCAACCCGTCGCTTCTTTTAAGGCATCCCCAATGGAAGCAAGGCTCTTAACGGTTACAACCCCTGCGGCTGTCAGCGCTGCGAACTTATCATCAGCCGTGCCCTTACCGCCTGCAATGATTGCGCCTGCGTGGCCCATGCGCTTCCCGGGAGGCGCCGTAACGCCTGCAATATAACCAACTACAGGCTTGGTAACATGTGCCTTGATGTACTCTGCGGCCTCTTCTTCTGCATTTCCGCCAATTTCACCCACCATGACAATTGCCTCGGTGCCTGGATCCTTCTCGAACAGCTCGAGCACGTCAATGAAATTTGTTCCAGGGATGGGGTCTCCGCCAATCCCAACACACGTGCTCTGGCCAAAGCCCAGATCCGTTGTCTGCTTAACCGCCTCATAGGTCAAGGTCCCAGACCGAGAAACAATACCGACGCGACCTGGCAGATGGATATCGCCTGGCATGATACCAATCTTGCATTCCCCTGGCGTGATCACACCCGGACAGTTTGGCCCAATCAGTCGAATTCCTAATTCATCAACCCGAACCTTCACTGCGAGCATATCGAGCGTCGGCAAGCCCTCCGTAATGCAAACAATCAGTTTAATCCCTGCTTCAGCGGCCTCCAAAATGCCATCTTTAGCAAACGCAGCCGGGACATAGATCACGGTCGCGTCAGCACCAGTTTCTGCGACGGCCGCGGCAACCGTATCAAACACCGGCAGACCCAAATGGGTCTGACCGCCCTTGCCAGGCGTAATGCCGCCGACCATTTGAGTACCATATGCGATCGACTGTTGCGAATGTAGCGTGCCTTGCGCGCCCGTAAATCCCTGACAAATAACCTTGGTATCCTTGCTGACGATAACGCTCATTGTGCTCCTCCTGCTGCCTTAACAACTTGTTCCACAGCATCCGTTAGACTGGTTGCCGCAATCACTTCAACGTCGCTGTCAGCTAACGTTTTGACACCGAGTTCCGCGTTATTACCTTCAAATCTAACAACAACCGGCACACTCACACCGACCTCTTTTACCGCCCCGATAATGCCTTCAGCAATAATATCGCAACGGACAATGCCACCAAAAATATTAATCAGAACCGCCTTAACTGCCGTGTCCGATAAGATAATCTTAAAAGCTTCACTCACCGCTTCTTTGGTTGCCCCGCCGCCAACATCTAAGAAATTGGCCGGTTGGCCGCCAAACAATTTGACCAAATCCATAGTGCCCATAGCCAATCCAGCGCCGTTCACCATGCAGCCGATGTTACCTTCAAGGGCCACGTAATTGAGCCCAAATTCAGCCGCTTGCGCCTCGCGCTCATCTTCTTGAGACGCATCATTCATCGCAGCAAGCGCCTTCTGTCGATATAGCGCGTTACCATCGATCGAGACTTTCGCATCAAGGCAATGGATATCTCCGGCTTCGGTGACAACCAGGGGGTTAATTTCAAGCAAGGATAGATCACGTTCAACAAACAGCTTGGCCAAGGTGACAAACACTTGGGCAAACTGGTTAACCTGTTTGCCTTCAAGACCAAGCTTAAACGCCATCTCCCGCCCTTGGTAAGCCTGCCCCCCCAAAGCGGGATCAATTACGGCCCGGAGAATTTTTTCAGGCGTTTCTTCGGCAACTTGTTCGATTTCAACGCCGCCTTCTGTGGACGCCATAAAGACCACTCGCCGGCTCGAGCGGTCAATGACGGCACCGAGATACAATTCACGCGCAATATCAGTACAGGTTTCAACGAAAATCTTCGAAACAGGCTGGCCACGCTCGTCTGTTTGGAAGGTCACTAAATTGGTCCCAATCAAACTGTCGGCAAACGCTTTGATCTCATCAAAATCAGAAAACAGCTTCACGCCACCGGCTTTACCGCGGCCGCCGGCATGGACTTGTGCCTTAACGACCCATCGATCACCACCTATTTTCTTGGCGGCGGCCACCGCTTCATCGCCACTGTCTACGGCAATACCCGCAGAAACGGGCAAACCATATTCAGCGAACAATTGCTTGGCTTGGTACTCATGAAGATTCATATACTGCTTCCCTTTGGTTCATTTTAATCGTTGTCTTAATCATCACCGGTTCGTCTTGGCGTTAAGGCTGTTCTAATTCTTTATCGTCAAGAACCATCGTCATAGTGAAACACCGTAACCGTATCGACCGCTTGTGTTTGCGCGTTGTTTTTCCTTTCAGCACGCCAGGCCCGCCCTTCCGCCTAAGCGGTTGCACACCTTGGGCAGCCGACGCTTTAAGCTTTGATTGACTTACCGGCGTCCCAACTGACCTTCGGGCAGCTGTTGAAGCGGGTCGCTGCCGTTTTTACCTTCTTCTACGGATCCTGTTTGGACCTTTTTTAAAAGCGCCGGTCGAATTCAGCCCGCGCCAAACGGTGATCCCCTTGATACCCACTCATTTCAGCCCTCATCGCAGGCCCGTTATTCAACCCCCGCCGAGCAATCTCGGCTAAACGCTGGCTTTCAGCGCCGTTTTCGATGTGCAATATGAATGGCATGACCGGAAACTGCAAGTGCCGCTTCGTGCAAGCCTTCAGAGAGTGTCGGATGGGCGAACATGGTCAACCCAAGATCTTCCGCCGACGAGCCAAATTCCATTGCAATGACCGCTTGTGCAATCAGTTCTGAGCAATGCGCGCCAATCATATGGACCCCTAGGACGCGATCGGTCGCGGCATCAGCGATTACTTTGATGAGACCGGCCGTCTCATTACTCGCCATTGCACGACCACTGGCTGCCAATGGAAATACGCCAACCTTTACCGCCGTTCCCGCAGCGCGGAGTTCGGCTTCGGTCGCACCAACCCACGCAATTTCAGGGTGCGTGTAAATGACCCAAGGCACCGTCTCATAATTGACTTGCGGTTTGCGGCCGGCAATCCGCTCGGCAACCATAACCCCTTCTTCCATACCTTTGTGGGCAAGCATTGCCCCACGCACCGCATCACCGACAGCGTAAACGCCCGAACAAGTTGTTTCACAAACCTCGTTCACCTGAATCAAACCTCGATCATCGACGACAACGCCAGCATCTTGGGCAATCAGGCCTTTTGTTTCGGCTCGCCGGCCGACTGCGACGATCAAACGATCAACGGTTAGTTTTTGAGTCCCCTCACTGTCTTCATAGGTCACCTCAACACCAGATTTTTTGACTTTGCTCCCGGTCACTTTGGCGCCCAGTCGAATTTCCAGGCCTTGCTTTTTAAACAGCTTCAAGGCTTCCTTTGAGACCTGCTCATCCGCCGTTGGTAAAAAAGAAGGCATCGCTTCCAGAAGAACCACTTTGGCACCGAGTCGACCCCAAACGCTGCCGAGCTCTAAGCCAATCACACCCGCACCGATCACACCTAAGGTTTTCGGCACCGCAGCGAACGCGAGCGCACCGGTTGAATCCACGATCATCTTGTCGTCTCGCGCACAGGCCGGGATATCGACCGGATTGGATCCCGGCGCCAAAATAATATGCTCAGCGGCGATCGTGCTCACCTGGCCGTCTCGATTCGTTACCTGCAATAGTTTACCCGCCTGCAGCGTTGCCGTTCCGGTAACCACCTCAACGCCGTTGGATTTTAGTAATCCTGACACGCCTTTTGTTAAGTTTTGGACGATTGTATCTTTGTGTCGCTGCATCTGCGGCACGTCCAACGCGAGCCCCTGAGTCCTGATCCCCAAAGCCTCGAATTCTGACTGCGCCTGACTAAATTTGTGGGACGTATCCAATAACGCTTTGGAGGGGATGCATCCTACATTTAAGCAGGTTCCGCCAAGCACCGCCTGCCCGTCGGCATCCACCCAACGATCGATGCAAACCGTTTTCAACCCCAACTGCGCCGCGCGGATTGCCGCGTGATAGCCAGCGGGCCCTGCGCCGACAACGGCTACTTCAAATTGTTTGCTCATGGTTCTTCCTTTAAATATCGAGCAGGATCCTTGCGGGTTCCTCGAGAAAGTCCTTAACGGTAACTAAAAACCGAACCGCTTCTTGCCCATCTATCAGTCGGTGATCATAGGACAGGGCCAAATACATCATCGGCCGAATCACGACCTCGCCATCGATCGCCATCGGCCGATCCTGGATTTTGTGCATGCCCAAAATCGCGGTCTGCGGTGGGTTTAAAATGGGCGTTGACAACATCGAGCCAAACACCCCGCCATTCGATATGGTGAAGGTGCCGCCCGTCATCTCATCAATACTCAACTGCGCATTCTGAGCTTTGACGCCATACTGACCAATCTGCTCCTCAATCTCAGCGAGCGTTAAGCTGTCAGCATCGCGAATCACCGGGACCACCAGCCCTCTCGGCGACGACACCGCAACCCCGACATCTTGGTAACCGTGATACACAACCTCAGCGCCATCAATCGAGGCATTCACGCCTGGAAAACGTTTCAACGCCTCCGTGCAGGCTTTCACAAAAAAGGACATAAAACCTAAACGCGTCCCATTGTGCGCTTTTTGAAACGCTTGCTGATACTGCTTGCGCAGCAACATGATCGCTGTCATGTCCACTTCATTAAAAGTGGTAAGCATGGCGGCGTTCTGCTGTGCTTCGACCAAGCGTTTGGCGATGCTTGCGCGCAGCCGAGTCATTGGCACCCGGCGCTCAATTCGACTGCCTGAGGCAGACCGATTAACCTCAGTAGACGGCGCCCTATCTGATACAGCCTGGATCGTGTTTTCGGAACCGATTTGTTGGGCTTGAGCCACCGCTTGCAAGACGTCTTCCTTATTGATGAGCCCATTTTTACCCGTGCCGATGATGGTCGCTAAAGCGATGTTCGACTCTTCGGCAAGTTTCCTCGCTGATGGACTCGCTGATGGGACCACCGACCCAGTCCCAGAAGCGGTCGTAGGCGCTGACAAAGTTGGTTCTTTTTGATCTGTCTCTGGCCCTACGGGCACGGCACGAGGCGAGGCCTCGTTTTGATTTTCGCCGGCTTCAAATTCGGCTAAGCACTCCTGCGAGCCAACCACCGAGCCAACGGCTTTCAAAATTTTAGTGACTCGGCCCGCTGATGGCGCCACCACCTCCAAGACCACTTTATCCGTCTCGATATCAACCAGAATTTGATCCCGAGCGACCCATTGCCCAACGGCCACATGCCACGTAGCAACCTCACCATCTGCAATCGACTCCGGAAATACGGGTGCGTTTATGTCCATGCGCTCTTAACTCCTGCCTTGAATCGTTTCAATTTCATCGAACTCACCGCTTAGCGCGAGTGAGACCAAAGCATCCTGTTGCGCTTGATGCAGCCCCATATTGCCTGCCGCTGCAGCCGCCGATGCCGCCCTGCCCGCATACTTGAGGTGTAATTCTGCGGCGTGATTTTGTAATGCGCGCCGAATGTGGTGCTGGCTGCTATACCAGGCGCCCTGATTCATCGGTTCCTCTTGGCACCAAATGGCTTCTGTGACATTGACAAAATCCGCGAGCACCACACCCAACGCCTCTTGTGGAAAGGGATACAGCTGCTCAATGCGAATAATGGCGACATGATCAAGGCCTAGGTTATCGCGCTCGTTTTTCAAGTCATAATAAACTTTGCCACTGCACAATATTAAACGGGTTACCAACTCAACATTGTTCCCCGGTAAATTCTCAGCGATGACCGTTTTAAAATGACCCGCCGTTAACGCCGTTAGACTCGATACCGCGTCAGGGTGGCGGAGCAAACTTTTAGGCGTTAAAACAATAAGCGGTTTTTTGGCTTGCCGCAGCATCTGTCGCCGCAGTAAATGATAGATCTGTGCTGGCGTGGTCGGAACACACACTTGGATATTGTGCTCGGCGGAGAGTTGTAAGTAGCGCTCTAGCCGTGCTGAGGAATGCTCGGGACCTGCACCTTCGTATCCGTGGGGTAACAATAGGGTCAAACCAGATAGACGCGCCCACTTGTGTTCACCGCTGGTTATAAATTGATCAATCACAACTTGGGCACCATTGGCAAAATCCCCAAATTGCGCTTCCCAAATGACCAGCGTTTTTGGACTGGTCTGAGAATACCCATATTCAAAAGCAAGCACCGCTTCCTCAGACAAAAAGGAGTCGTACAAGGCAAAATTGCCAGGCAAACCAATCGCAGCAACCGGCAGAATGGCCTCATCGGTCAGCTGGTCGTGCAACACCGCATGACGATGAGCAAAGGTTCCACGTCCCACGTCTTGTCCCGTTAGCCGAACATTATGACCTTCGCTCAAGAGGGTGGCATAGGCCATCATCTCGGCAAATCCCCAATTGCAGGCCAACGCCCCGGCCCCCATCAAGGCTCGATCTTTAAGAATCTTATCGACTTGGCGATGCACCGTGACCGAGCTCGCAACCTTATCAATCGCAGCAGAGAGACTTTTAAATTTTGCAATATCGAATCGAGTATCGACCGGGGTATCCCAATCACGGCCCAAATAAGGTGTCCAATCGACATATAAACTCGCGTTGGGCTCTTTGAGGTAATCCCAAGCGACCGCATTCCCTTCATCGAGCGCGTCTCGATAAGCAATAATGCGCCGCTCGTATTCGGCCAATTCAATGGCGCCCTCATGAATCAGCTTTTGGGAAAACTGTGCGAGCGTTGTCGGATGCGCGCGAATTGTTTGGTACATTTTTGGTTGGGTAATCGCTGGCTCGTCGCCCTCGTTATGACCCCGACGCCGGTAGCAGACAATATCGATGACAACGTCCTTTTTAAATCGCATGCGATAGTCCAGCGCCATTTGCGATACAAACAAAACCGCAACTGGATCATCCCCGTTGACATGGAAGATTGGCGCTTGAACCATCTTCGCAACTTCCGTGCAATAACGGGCCGAGCGCGCATCCTCGCGCTTACTAATGGTGTAACCGATCTGGTTGTTAATAATAATATGGAGCGTTCCACCTGTATAAAAGCCTCGGGTTTGAGACATTTGAAACGTTTCCATGACAACGCCCTGACCGGCAAATGCCGCATCTCCATGAACATTGATGGCAAGGACCTTGTCACCCACCGCGTCTCCCCGTCGATCCATTCTGGCCCGAACAGAACCGGCTATGACGGGCGCTGCAATTTCAAGATGACTCGGATTAAACCCAAGGGCCAAGTGCATTTCGCCCCCAGGGGTCATCAAGTTAGAGGAGAACCCTTGATGATATTTCACATCCCCTGAGCCTTCTGACGGCTGGTAGCGTCCTTCAAACTCATCAAACAGCGCCGCTGGGTCTTTCCCAAGCAGATTAACCAAAACGTTTAATCGCCCTCGATGCGCCATCCCAATCACGGTTTCAACCACACCCGATGACCCTGCTCGGTGAATTAGCTCGGCCAAACAGCAGATAAACGTTTCGGCACCTTCAAGACCAAACCGTTTGGTGCCGGGGTATTTCTTACCCAGATATAATTCTAGCCCCTCAGCGGCAAGGATCCGATCGAGCAACCGCCGCTTCGTGCCGTGGCCATAGTACGGCTTTGTCCGAGTGCTCTCCATCCGCTCCTGCACCCAGGATAATTCCTCTTGGTCGGAAATATGCATATATTCCGCACCAATCGATCCGCAGTAGGTTTCTTCCAGCGCCGCCACGATTTCCGACAGGGGCGCTTCAGGTTGCCCCATGGCCAGCGAACCAACCTGGAATCGCGTATCCCGATCGGCGTCGGACAAACCGTGATATTCGAGTGTGAGCGACGGTACATCTTCTTTCATTTCGAGTCCGAGCGGATCAAGTTCCGCCCGCAGATGTCCCCGGCGGCGATAACCGTTGATCAACTCACCAACGGCAAACTGTTTGCGTTCATGATTCGCCGAGATCGAAGAAGCTGAGGCTGGCACGACCCGTGCCTGGTTTTTGGCTAGGAGTAAGAAATGATCGCGAATTGTGGCGTGAGAGAGGTCTTGGCCTGCAGCGCCTGCCTCTGTCCTCGGAAGCTGGTCGAAATAGGCGCGCCACGTCTCTGAGCAGCCTTCAGGATTAACGAGGTACTCCTCGAATAAAGCTTCGACATAGGCGGCGTTACTACCGGAGATGTGCCCACTTTGCCACATCGATTCCATGGAGCCTTTGGACATGTTCGACAACTCTATTTTCAAAGCCGCCTATTGTAGCCAACCTAGCCCTCGATCGATATCTCTTCACGCGGAATTATTACCAAAATCGGTTAAAGTGCTCTATCCATTAACATATTACGAATGTGACCAATAGCACGCGTTGGGTTCAGTCCCTTTGGGCAAACGCTGACACAATTCATGATGCCGCGACATCGAAATACACTGAAGGGATCCTCGAGATCGCTTAATCTTGCCTCGGTCGCCGTATCGCGACTATCGGCTATAAACCGGTAAGCCTGAAGCAGCCCTGCTGGACCAATGAATTTATCAGGATTCCACCAAAAACTTGGACACGACGTTGAGCAACAAGCGCACAAAATACACTCATACAGGCCGTCCAACTTCTCGCGATCTTCCGGGCTCTGCAGACGCTCCATTTTCGGCGGCAACGTATCGTTTATCAGATAGGGTTGGACCTTTTTGTAATTGTCATAGAATTGCGTCATGTCAACGACCAAGTCGCGCACAACGGGTAGCCCCGGCAACGGACGAAGCTTCAGCTTCCCCCCGCGCGCGACTTCCGATACCGGCGTAATGCACGCCAGACCGTTTTTGCCGTTCATATTGACCCCGTCAGACCCACAAACCCCTTCCCGACAACTGCGCCGATAGGTCACTGACGGATCTTGTTCTTTAATCAGCGCCATAACATCTAGCACCATAAGGTCACGGCCTTTGGGTATATCCACCGTAAAATCAGACATGTAGGGCCGATCATCGGTCTCTGGGTTGTATCGATATACACTGACTTGCATAAGCTGTCCTTCATCCAAAGCGTTTTATGTCAAAGCGCGCGCTTTTCTATCGCGCTCGCTTACGGGTTGATCAATGCGCCTGTCTATTATCAGCGCCCTTCTCTGTTTGACCTTTCGAACACCTTTCGTTCACCTTTCGATCACCTTTGTATTTCCTTTAAGGTGTTAAGGCGTGTCTGGCCCAGAAGGTGTCATGACTTTTCTGGCCCAATTCCCAAACACGACGGGACCTTCTTTAAATTGGATTCGGTCCGATTTAAAGTCCCTCATCCCAAGCTCTTGGCTCGGTAACCCGAGTCCTACCCCCCTATGAGAGCGCCATCCAACCGCCAGCGATGTCCAGGCAGGCCAGCATCCAATTAGTACTTTCGAATCATCGGCTCCATTGTGTCCATTGTTTTTGGACTAAAATTCACGGCTCGCTGACTCAACTGCTTTGTTTCAGGGGAATAAATCGAGTGCGCTAACCAGTTTTCATCATCGCGCTCTTGAAAATCATCGCGCGCATGAGCACCGCGACTCTCGCGTCGTCCCTCTGCGCTATAAGCAGTTGCTTCGGCAATTTCCAGTAAATTATCTAACTCCAGTGCTTCCAATCGAGCGGTATTAAACGCCATCGATTTATCTGCTAGGTAGGCCTCTCCAATCCGCGCTCTAAGTTCCTCAAGCTTTTTGATGCCTTCCTGCATCGGCGCCTCCTTGCGGAACACACCGAAATTCAATTGCATACATTCTTGCAATTCTCGCTTGAGTTGAGGCGGTGATTCGCCCGTTGCAGTCGAGGCATTCCACCGTCCTAACCGCCCCAATGCTTGTTCTACGTCCGAGTCGCTCGACGCTTGCAGCGCAATGCCCGAGCTCAACGCTTGGTTGATATAAAGGCCAGCGGACCGTCCAAAAACCACCAAATCCAACAAGGAATTACCACCCAATCGATTTGCGCCATGTACCGATACGCAAGCGGCCTCACCAACGGCATAGAGTCCATCTACAATCTTATCCTGACCATTGGCATCGATTGTAATCGCCTGACCATGGATGTTCGTGGGCAGCCCACCCATCATATAGTGACACGTCGGGACGACCGGAATGGGCTCCTTGACCGGATCAACGTGAGCAAAGGTCTTAGATAATTCCACAATACCCGGGAGCCTCGAATGCAGAATATCTTCTCCTAGGTGATCTAGTTTTAGGAGCACGTGATCTCCGTTCGGACCGGCGCCGCGCCCTTCCAGGATCTCGAGTACCATACTCCGAGCCACGACATCCCGACCCGCTAAATCCTTAGCGTTCGGCGCATAGCGCTCCATGAATCGCTCGCCATCCTTATTGACTAGATAACCACCCTCACCCCGGCAACCCTCGGTGACCAAGGTTCCCGCGCCCGCGATGCCCGTGGGATGAAACTGCCACATTTCCATGTCTTGCTGCACAAATCCGGCCCTGAGCGCCATGCCTGTGCCATCGCCCGTGTTCATGAGCGCATTGGTGGTTGAGGCATAAATTCGACCCGCGCCCCCTGTGGCCAGAACGGTTGCTTTGGATTTGATGTAAGACACTTCACCCGTTTCCATACAAATCGCAATCACACCCGTGACCGCACCGGCTGCGTTTTTTACGAGATCAACGGCGAACCATTCGCTGAAAATCGTTGAACCGGCTTGAATGTTCCCTTGATATAAAGTGTGCAGCAGCGCATGCCCGGTACGATCTGCCGCCGCACAGGTTCTTGCAGCTTGACCGCCCTTACCAAAATCTTTACTTTGCCCCCCAAACGGGCGCTGATAGATCCGACCATTTTCTTTTCTAGAGAAGGGGAGCCCCATATGCTCGAGTTCAAAAACAGCCTCAGGACCGACACTACACATATACTCGATCGCGTCTTGATCACCAATGTAGTCAGAGCCCTTGACCGTGTCATACATATGCCACCGCCAATCGTCATTAGGGTCCTCACTCGCAATTGCGCAGGTAATACCCCCTTGCGCGGAGACTGTGTGAGATCGCGTTGGGAACACCTTGGACACCACTGCGGTCTTGTGGCCAGATTGCGCCAGCTGCAACGCCGTACGCAGACCCGAACCGCCGCCACCCACAATAATCGCGTCAAATTCCAGCGTCGATAAGTTAGACATTATTAATTACCCCACAAAATTTTGATGCCCCAAAGCAAATAAGCCAGAATCGCAAGCAAGCAAACCGACTGATACATCGAACGCGCCCGATCCCCTTTTGGCCCCATTGTACGGGCTCTTAAATAATCCGTGCCAACGGTCCACATTCCGATCCAAGCGTGCGCGCAGGTCGCGATCAAGGTCACGAGTGTTGCCAGCTGCATCCAAGTCGTACTGAAGAGCGCGGCCCAAACCTCAAACGATATCTCTTCTGAAACGAGCATAAAGCCCAGCAAATACAACGTATAAACCCCCATCACAACCGATGAGCCGCGCTGGATATACCAATCGCTTACCCCGTTTCTAGATAGGCCTGTTACTTGTGTAACCATATACTCTCTCCTGATTCTTGCTACGCGCTGGGACGTCAATTAGATGATAAGTTGGCTAGATAATCCAAATCGTCAGCAGCGCGATTAGAACCGCAGAGACGGCTAGGGTGATATAGGCCGCCCGCGTACCCGCCACAAGACTTTCTGAGTCACTACCGTCCATCAATAAATGCTTCACCCCAGCCACAAAGTGATAGGCCAAAGCGGCCAGCACGATCCATGCGATGCTCTTACCAATCGGGGTGGCCAAACTGCTTTTGAGGCCCTCGAATGCGGCGGGCGACGACAACGACACTTCAAGCCCATACAACAAGAAGCCAAGTCCGATAAATAGCACCACGCCCGCGATCCGGTGGGAGATCGACGCAAGCGCTATAATGGGCCAACGGAATTGGAGCAGATCACCTATACCAACATTGATCGGTCTTTTGTCTTGCTTCATGGCTTTGTCTCTCCCAATCTGATTAAACGCAAACGCGCTGGCGGCGCGGTTCTTCCCCTCTAATTTTGCCAAGGATGAACCCGATCAAGAAGTATTATTGACCGGATTGATGGCGAGATAGAGTTATAACGGTCGTTCCGAACGTTTGATCTCAGACGGACGACCGCCTGCGAAATCGCGGCAATCATAGTGCTTGCTCAGCAAAAAAACAAACCGCGATAAAACAACCAGTCGGGTCGAAGGCTTTACATCTAAGACCCATTTTGATTACATGTAATCCCGTTTTGACCGAGGTTGAATCCGTGAGATTCCCTGGTGCATAACGAAGATCAAGCTGGAATGAGTACGCTATGAAACACACCGTTCAAATCACGATTGATGGCAAAACCACCGACCTTCCAGTTCTGGAAGCCACCGCCGGACTGGATGTTGTCGACGTCCGAAGCCTGATCAACCAAGGCATTTACACTTATGATCCTGGTTTTTTATCAACGGCAGCTTGCGACTCCTCGATTACTTATATCGATGGGGATGCCGGCGTTTTAACCTATTGTGGCTATCCCATAGAACAACTTGCAAACCACTCAGAGCATCTCGAGGTCTGCTACCTGTTGCTCCACAAGGAACTCCCCACGGCGGCACAATTACATCAATTTAAGTCCGACATCGCAGACCGTATGCATATTGACGTCCAGTTTGCGCAGATTTTTAACGGCTTTACGCAAACGGCCCATCCCATGTCCATGTTGTGTGCGGCGGTTGCGGGCCTTGCCTCACTATTCCACGACGGGTTAGATATTTACAATGCGGCGCACCGGGTCGAATCGGCACTGCAATTGATTGCAAAAATTCCGACGCTTGCAGCCATGAGTTATCGAAAGTCAATCGGTGCGACGTTTGTCGACCCAGATCCTGCCTTGGGTTATGCCGAAAACTTCCTCAATATGTGCTTCGGGGAAACTGGACGACCAAGCCAAGTAAGCCCAACGCTCGCACAGGCGCTGGATAAAATATTTATCCTACATGCCGATCATGAACAAAACGCGTCAACGTCAACCGTGCGTTTGGCGGGGTCGACCGAAGCAAATCCGTATGCAGCCATCGCAGCCGGCATTGCCGCATTATGGGGTCCCTCTCACGGCGGAGCGAACGAAGCGGTTCTTGATATGCTCAATGAGATCGGAGATCTCAGTCGCGTCGGCGAATATCTTGACAAAGCCAAGGACAAAGAAGACCCCTTCAAGCTAATGGGTTTTGGCCACCGGGTTTACAAAAACTTTGATCCCCGAGCAACGGTCATGCAAGCCAGCTGTCATGCTGTTTTGGCGGAACAAGGCGTAGACGACGAGCCCCTCTTAAAAGTTGCCAGCGCCCTAGAAAAAATTGCGCGGGAAGAGGCCTACTTTATCGATCGCAAGCTTTATCCCAATATCGATTTTTATTCGGGTATCACACTCAAAGCGATGGGCATTCCCACCCCAATGTACACGGTCTTGTTCGCGCTCGGAAGAATGCCTGGCTGGATCGCACATTGGTCTGAGATGCTCAGTTCGCCTTTCAAAATTGGCCGGCCCAGACAGTTGTATCTCGGCCCTGTCAAAAGGGACTATGTTCCTATGGACCAACGCTAGCCTCTGATCACCCAATCCACATACCCCCATCTAAATTGATCAATAAGGATAAATTGTGAGCCTAACTGCTGTTATCGAAACCAACAAAGGCACCATCAATATCGAGTTATTTGCTGACCAAACACCGATGACTTGCGCTAATTTCGTAAACCTCGTTCAAAAAGGTTATTACGATGGGCTCAGCTTCCATCGGGTCATAAGCGACTTCATGATCCAAGGCGGGTGCCCGCTTGGTACCGGCACGGGCGGGCCTGGCTATCGTTTTGAGGATGAATTCTCAGATGATTTAAGTCACGATCGCGCTGGCATCTTATCAATGGCCAACGCGGGCCCTGGCACCAACGGCAGTCAATTTTTTATCACCCACGGACCAACGCTACATTTAAATGATAAACACACCGTTTTTGGCGCGGTCATAAGCGATAGCGACCAAGCTGTTGTCAATGACATTCGGCTGGGTGATACCATGGTTAAAGTCCATATCGAGGGCGATACCGAGACGCTGCTCACCGACCAACAAGCGAACCTAGAAAAGTGGAACGCCGCCCTGGCGGATGCCTTCCCAGACCTGTAATGCCAATTGGGACCGCGCGCATCCCCAGCTACCGAAAACCTTCATGAACGGCGTCATCCTTGACGCCGACAGTCTTGGTCTCGGCATGGATCTCAGCCCAATCACAACCCAACTCAGCGGTTGGTCTGTTTATGCCGCAACATCACAAGAAGATCTTTTTGATCGGATTGAGACCGCAGAGGTCGTACTCACCAACAAAGTGATCTTGTCGCGCACGGCCCTTCGCCACGCTAAACAACTCAAGCACATTAGCGTCATGGCAACTGGCACCAACAATATCGATCTTGGTGCCGCAAGCGAACAGGGAATTAGCGTGTCCAATGCGGCGGGCTACGCGACGCCGTCGGTCTCCCAACACGTTCTAACGCTGATGCTGAATCTCGCGACGAACATGCCCCGTTATTTACAAGATACACAGGCTGGACAATGGCAAAAGAGTCCGGTCTTCTGCCGGCTTGACCATCCAATTATTGAGCTATCCGGTAAAACCCTTGGCATCATTGGCCTCGGTGAATTGGGTCTGGCCGTTGGCAAGCTGGCAACGGCCTTTGGCATGACTGTGATCGCCGCGAGCGCCCAGGCGATCCCCTCGTCGGCGCCAACGCCCACGAACATTGTCCGGTGCGATCTCCCGACACTTCTGCAGCGGGCTGATGTGGTTTCGTTGCACTGCCCGTTAACGACGGACACTGAACATCTGATCGACGCCGCAAGTCTTGCCGTTATGAAACCTTCTGCTTTTCTAATCAATACCGCTCGAGGCGCATTGGTGGACAGTCAGGCATTGCTCGACGCGTTAGAGGCCGGTCACATCGCGGGCGCGGCGGTCGATGTCTTGGCAATCGAGCCGCCAACCCTTCAAGAAGCACTTCTTCAGATCCATCGCCCCAACTTGCTCATCACACCGCATAATGCTTGGGGCGCCCTTGAATCACGACAACGTTTGATTCAACAAATGGCGGACAATATTCGAGGTTTTTGCGCGAACACGCCGGTCCGGCAGGTTAACGCAGCAGGGCCTTTGAAGCACTCGTAAGACCGGCTGGCGTCAGCGGATGCATTGCAGCCGCCATCGTGTTCTGAATCAGCACGACACTAGGCCACTGCGGCCAAGCCTGCTCTGGCACAGGGTTCAACCAAACAACATGCCGGCACCGATCCTGTATTCGTGTCAACCATTCAATGCCCGTCGTCGCATTGTAATGACGCAGGCTGCCACCAACCTCCAACAGCTCCGGAAGACCAACCTGGCCATCACCCACGATGATCACCCGGGTGTCTGAGTCTAATCGACTTAAAAACGTCGTTGTCGATAATGCAGGCACAAGCACCCCATCGTCAAAACCTGTCAAAGTTTCGTAGATACAATTATGAAACCGATAACACTGCAGTGATTTCAGCTCAGCTTTTACAGCGGAGAAAAGCTGAACACAAATCTCGGCATGCGCGTCCATCGACCCACCACTATCTAGCAACAGCACCAGCTTTAACCCATTACGACGCTCGGGTCGCATTCTAATATCCAAAAACCCGCCGCTCGCCGCCGTTTTTTGAATCGTCTCCGAAAGATCCAACTCTTGAATCTGTGATTGACGCACCCACTTCCGTAAATGGCGTAACGCCAGGCGCAAGCTCCTGACGCCGAGAATCGCATCGTCATCTAATGCCCGATAAGCCCGCTGCTCCCAGACCTTGCTGGCCGTACCAAACCGAACCGGTTCTTGGTGATACCGCTCGCCGACAACCCAAGGGGATTCGAGCGCCACGCCCCGTCCTGTCTGCTCGGACTGCCCCACACCTTGCTGACCGCCGTGACCTTCTTGACCCGGCTCGCCGGATTCTGAATCGCCAGCTTCACCTTCACCTTCACCTTCACCTTCACCTTCACCTTCACCTTCAAGACGATCTTGAGTCTGATGACTGCGCACCAAAGCCGAGCCGGCATCAACGCGGGCCTGGGCATCCGCCGCCTCGGCTTGGGCTTGCTCAGACGTCGCAAGGTTCTCGTGTGAGGCAGTTAAGGCGACTTGTACGGCTCTATCAGAGCGCTCTCCCGCCTCGAGCACCAGCCTATCTGGCATAACAGCGTCAGGTTCGCTCGATCCCTCAGGCTTGGTTATTAAGTCTCTCAGCAACCGCCGCAAGGCCGCCTCATCGAGTGCGAGGGCTTCACGGCTCGACAATACGTCTGTAATGGCAGTCACTAAAATGATGTCCGTTGTATCAAGCGGCGCCGTATCAAGCCCCGTCATAAATGCGGAAAAAGCTTGGTCGAACCGATCAAAATATCGCTCGTCTTTGATCAAGCACAATCGGCATAAATAATAAAACGCATTCGAATTTGAAAAGACGACGCCGGCGTTCAGAGCCGACAGCAAGTCGAGCCACTCGCCAGTCGAAACAGGCAAGCGGTAGCGTCTTAATATCCCGAACAAAGACAGCAACATATCGGATCCAATCCTACAATGGCCCAGCTCTGATAAAGCCTGATTGCCGCTTCAAAACGAGGCAAAGCGACCATTTCCGCACCGTGAGGATAAGTCTAGCAGAGACTTTTATAACGAATGCTATACTCGCGTTATGACAGACCCGGTCCTTGATAGCCTAAACACCATTGCCAGCAGTCCAAGCGCTGCCTTGTCAGCCTACACGCGCGCGTTGGGACAGCCCGTTTCCGAAGACGCACTTTATGCTGGCCTGCCAAAACCAACCTCCAGTACAGATCTTCTCGAACTCGCTGCAAGAGCAGCAAAGCGTGCTGGGTTTGAACCGATGATTTTCGCGAAGCAGTTTGACACCCTAACGAACGAGGATTGTCCGTGCCTTCTCACGCTAACCGGCGACCGAGCACTGCTGATCCTACAGGTCACTGATGACACGCTGATTTACCCCAGTGGGGTGCAGGCGCAAGCCAATGCGATCGATAAATCTCTGGTACAACACCATTACGCCGGCGCGCTGTTAAAACTCAAAGCGCGTGCGCCAGACGATGCTGTTCAACGGCGGTTCAACAGGCACTGGTTTTGGTCGGTCATACAGCAATCTAAAAGTCTTTACTCCGAGGTTCTCATTGCCTCTTTCCTCGTCAACCTCTTCGCCCTGGCGACGCCTTTATTTGTGATGAATGTCTACGACCGGGTCGTCCCCAACCAGGCGACCAACACACTTTGGGTTCTGGCGTCCGGTGTCGCCTTGGTTTTTGTCTTTGATTTTGTCATGAAATCCCTGAGAGGCTATTTTCTCGATGTCGCCGGCAAACGGTCTGACCTATTATTGTCTTCTGCGACCTTTGAGCAGGTCCTCAACATGACCATGCAAGAGCATCCCAAGCGCGTCGGTAGCTTCGCAAGCCAGCTTCAAGAATTTGATCAGTTCAGAGAATTTTTCACCTCAACCACATTACTCACATTGATCGATTTGCCTTTTGTCCTACTCTTTATCGGATTGATTTTTGGCATTGCCGGTCCAATCGGAATGATCCCGCTCTTCGTCCTACCGATTGTGTTGCTGGTCAGCTTTACCGCTCAGCGTCAGCTTCGCCCGATTATTCAGGACATCTTCACAGAATCATCCCGAAAAACCGCCCTATTGGTCGAGACCCTGCACTCCTTGGAAGTCATTAAATCGCTGCAAGCGGAAAGTACAATGCAAGCCCGTTGGGAACAATCCCAAGACCAACTCGCGAGCCTCGGACTCAAATCGAGGCTCGGTTCACTCACAACCTTAAACCTCATTCAATTCATCTCTCAAAGCACAACCGTTGTTCTCGTCATCGCCGGGGTTTACGCCATACAAGCCGGCGAGTTGAGTATCGGTGGGCTGATTGCGTGTACCATTTTAACAGGACGGGCTCTGGCACCAATGAGTCAGATCGCAACGATCATGACCCGCTACCAACATGCGGTAGCCGCCTACGGCACCATTGACCGTTTAATGAACTTGCCGGGGGAGCGCGATTTCAAACACCAGTTCCTTCATCGCGCCGACTTGAAACCGGCCGTTGAATTTAGGTCAGTGAGCTTTACCTATCCAGGCCAAGTCGTGCCCGCCTTAAATTCTGTCAGCTTTCAAATTAAGCCTTACGAGAAGGTCGCAATCATTGGCCCGACCGGTTCTGGTAAAAGCACGATCGAGCGACTTATTTCGAAGCTCTACCTACCGACCGAGGGCAGCCTCCTGATCGACAATACCGATATTCACCAACTCGACCCGGCTGACTTGCGACGAAAAATTAGCTACCTGCCGCAAGAATCAACACTTTTAGCGGGTTCGGTTCGAGACAACATCCGTTTTGGTTTGGCCAGTGCGACGGATGAGCAAATTTTGGAAGCCGCGAGTTTTGGCGGAATACGCACCTATTTTGATCAGCATCCAGAGGGCTTCGATTTTCAAGTCGGCGAGCGGGGCGGCTTTTTATCTGGCGGGCAGCGACAGGGCATCGCCATCGCCCGCGCGCTGATTAATCAGGCGCCGCTCATGCTCTTAGACGAACCTACCAATGCCATGGACCGGCAGGCTGAGCTGGATTTTATTCAGCAGTTAAACCACTACGGCCCGAACCGAACCTTGATTTTGATCACCCACAGAATGAACCTTTTAGCACTCGTTGACCGGGTCATCGTTATGAGAAACGGGACCGTCATGGCAGATGGCAGCAAAGAGGCCATCTTGAGTCAACTTGCGCAGAACAGTGGACAATCAGCATGACCACTAGATCGATTGATGCTAGCGCGCGATTCACCGCGCTAACCCAAACCCAGCCGCTCAGCCATATTGCGCTCTGGATTACGGTGGTCTTTGTGCTAACTGCATTAATCTGGGCAAACTTTGCCACCCTTGAGGAGATCACTCGGGCAGATGGTCGAATCATTGCCTCGAGCCAGACCCAGGTGGTTCAAAATTTAGAAGGGGGCATATTAAGCGCCATTCTTGTCAAAGAAGGCGATCGCGTCGAAAAGGGTCAAGTGCTGCTCCAAATCGATAACACGCGGTTCGCTTCCTCATTCAATGAAAGCCAGGCCGCCATCACGACCCTCAGCTTTAAAATGCTAAGACTGGAATCTGAGATCTCGGGTGAGCCGATGCAAGTGCCACCGAATCTGACCGCGGCAGAGCGGCAATCCTTTAATGATGAAGCCCAGTTATTAAAATCAAGGCAAGATGAACTCAAAAGTAACTTATCGATTCTCGAGCAACAACGATCACAGCACAAGCAAGCAAAAGAGGAGTTACAACGCGAACTCCAAAAGCTGGCCCAGGGCGCAGACTATGCGCGCCAAGAACTTGCCATGACCGCGCCCCTGGTCGAAACCGGCGCCGTGTCACAGGTCGAACTGATTCGTCTAAAGGCTGCTGTAAATGAAGCTGAAGGTCGACTTGAGGGGGTTCGCTTGAAACTGCCTGCGCAAGACTCTGTCATTACCGAGGCAACCCAAAAAATACAAGAACGCCAGCAACAGTACCTTGCAGTGGCGCAGGAAGAACTGACGGCAACTCGTGCGGACCTTGAGCGGCTGAGTTACTCTAAGATCGCGCTGCAAGACCGAGTGGCTCGAACGGAGGTCAGGTCACCTGCCGACGGCATTGTGAATCAGGTTTTGGTCACGACAGAACGCGCAGTCATACAACCGGGTATGGATCTACTCGAAATCGTACCCCTCAACGACACCCTACTGGTCAATGCCAAGGTTCGGCCAGTCGACATTGCCTTTATACGACCAGGCCAGAAGGCGACCGTGAAAGTCACGGCCTACGATTTCGCAATCTACGGAGGACTCGATGCAACCCTTGAACAGATTAGCGCCGATACCATCGTTGATGAGACCGGGGAATATTTCTTTCAAATTAGAGTCAGAACCGCGAAAAATTATTTAGGCCAAGCGGAAAACCCGTTGCCGATCATGCCTGGCATGATGGCAACGGTCGACATCAGCACCGGCGAGAAGAGCGTCATGGACTATTTGCTCAAACCCTTAAAACGCGCCACGGCCTCGGCGCTCACCGAGCGATAAGCGCTTATCGGCCTTTGAATTGAGGCGATCGCTTTTCTTTAAACGCTTGACGCCCCTCTTTATAGTCTTCGCTATTAAAGCAAGCATCAATCAAGGCTTGGATTCGCGCGGGCGCTTGCGCTGACTCGGGTTTGAGTAGTTCCCGAATGGTGCGTCGCGCCGCATGAACGGTGAGCGGTGCATTCGCCGCGACCTTTAAGGCATAAGCCGTAACCGCATCCTTTAACTCAGATGGCTCAACAACAAAATTAATCAGCCCCATGCTTTGGGCTTCCTCGGCACCAAAGTAACGCGCCGAGATCATGATATCTTTCGCATGCGCCGGTCCCACAAGACCCACTAGCGCCTTCAATCCCGCCAATTCATAGCCCAACCCTAATCGCGCTGCGGGAATTCCAAACGTTGCCTGCGGCGTCGCAAATCGCACGTCCGCATTGAGCGCCGTCGCAAGCCCCCCGCCAATACAAAACCCCTCGATCATCGCGATCATCGGTTTGTCAATATTTGCGAGCCATCGATTGGCATTCGCGGCAATCGCTCCATAGCGCTTGCGCTGCGCCGCATTGCCGCGCTTGTCATCGAATTCAGAAATATCGGCGCCCGAGACAAAGGCTTGACCACCCGCCCCACGCATCACGACGACGCGAACCCTCGGGTCATGATGAAATGCCTCAAGAATCTCGCCCAGCGCCACCCACATCTCGAGGGAAATCGCGTTGCGCTTCTCGGGTTGATTGAAGGTCATCCAACCGATGCCCTCCTCGATATGGGCCAACATTTTTTGAGTCTTTAGTTGCATTACACCGCTCCAAATCGCTTAAATTCTGACCGCGTTACCGCTCAGTCTCGAGAAAATCCCGCTCCTTGCGCTCTCAACCCGCGTTGTCGGGTCCTGCTGCCCTCTCAAAGCTAGCAGCGGCGCCTCACATCGACGCTCCAGGACAGGACGCTAGATGGCCTCTTGGTCTTTCAGCGCCTGAATCTCCTGATCACTCAGTCCAAGCTCGGTATAAATTTCAGGGTTATGAGCGCCTAAACTCGGCGCTGCGCGTTCAAATTCCGTGACGCGCTCATGATTAGACAAATTAATCGGACTACGAACCAAACCAATATCGCCCAATACATCGTGGCGCGCATTGGCCACCATACCCAAATGTTGAACTTGGGGGTCTTCAAAGGCCTCGGCCACCGAATAAATCGGCCCGCAAGGACAGCCGACCGGATTCAACAGCGCGACCAACTGCTGCATCGTCAGAACGCGAGTGCACTCATTGATCGCGGCATTCAGCACCTGACGATGCGTTACGCGTCCGGATCCGGTCTCAAATCTAGGGTCCTGCGCCCATTGCGGTTGGGATAAAGCCTCGCAAAAAGCACGAAACATTTTCGTCGTACTGGCAGCAATATTGACAAACCCATCAGCTGCCTCAAAGACCCCCATCGGCGAAAAGGTGGGATGATCATTACCGGCTCGTCCCGGGGTCTCTCCAGACATCGTGTAACGCGCTGCCTGAAAATCCAGCTTGCTCAACATCGCCTCGAGCAGACTGGTATGAACCCACTGGCCGGCGCCGGTTTTTGACCGCTCGATCAACGCCAAAAGAATCCCTTGACCCAAAAACATGCCAGCTGAGGTGTCGCTAATTGCAATGCCAACTCGCGTGGGCGGCCCGTCTGCTTGCCCCGTCAAGCTCATCAAACCACTCGTGCCTTGCACGATTTGATCAACCCCGGGTCGAGAATAATACGGTCCATCTTGGCCAAAGCCACTAATGCTGGCATAGATCAAACTCGGATGGATCAAGCCCAGCGTTTCGTAATCGATCTTTAGCCGGTATTTAACCGCCGCCCGAAAATTCTCAACGAGAATGTCGGCCGTCGCCAGGAGCTTTAGAAACAGCTCATATCCGGCTTTTGATTTCAGATTTAGAGAAACGGATCGTTTATTTCGGTGAAGATTCTGTGCATCGGACCCGGTGCGCTGACCCGTGACATCTTGAGACGCGGCGGTCGCGGGTGGCTCCACGCGAATGACATCTGCGCCCCAATCGGCCAACAATCGAACTGCAACTGGGCCAGCTCGTGCCAAGGTTAAATCGAGTACTCGTAACCCCGATAATGGTTTAGCCGTCACCCGCTAATTCGTCTCGAGCGCTACCCGAAGCGCGCGAGATATCTCTGAGAGTTTTCGCTGAAGCCGCTGGGTATTGATCGGCCCCATTCGAATGACTTGTTTTTGAGCAGGACTGAGCCGCTCGAGCGCTTCGTCTTCAAACTCGTACATGACAACGGGCCGGGTTAACCGCACCTCACCGGCTAAAACCGGCACTTCCAACAATCGACCGATGGCGGCGAACAACGTCTTGTTCATACTACCATTCGGCAGTCCCAGCTCAGAAAAGGCCTGATCGAGCAAGGGTAAAACTAAGACATACAGCTCGGCTGTGCCTTCACTGTCCAAAGACTCAAAAATATTCACAAACAAATCGTAGCGATCGTAACTCCTTGGATCGATCGCATAGGTTTCTTCATCTAGCTGGGAGACTAAAAACGCACCCCTTGGCGCTAAGATCTCAACTGGGTTTCGAACAACTCGACCTTCGGATACCCCGTTCGTAAACCCAACAAACTTTCTAATCAGATCGTTCACCGCGACCCACTGGTTCATCCCTTCATGTCGACTCAAGCTGACTAAGCCATCCCGAATCAAGCCATCGCTATCATTTAACAGCGGTAACACAAACGCTGGCTCAACCGGCTCGGGTTCTGGCTCAGGTTCCGGCTCAGGTTCCGGCTCAGCTTCCGGCGTGACCTCGACAACGGGGGGCGTTGGCTCCGGAATCGGTAACGTAACAATTTGAGTGGTTTCAGGGACCTCTTGGTCCCCTCCTAAGAAAAAAGTCCCTGCAATCAAAATCACGAGTAGGCCGGCGCCAATTGCCAAGAGCATTGGTTTGTTGGAAAGCATAGGGTCCCCCTTTTATTGACTCCCCGATTGTTGCGCTAAACCTCGAAGAAAAAAAGCCTCAACCGACATTTCCACGATACTTCCATGATCAGCTCGCCTGCTGATGCAGCGCCCTAAAAATCAACGCGCCAGCGCCCATGGCGGTCGTCGACCAAGCAATAATGCCGTCCTCATGCCCCGCCATTGCGATGATCCCATCTGAGCCAACCTCCCGAGCAAGCGATTCCAAGGTCTGCGCCATCAAAACCGTGCCATAGGGTATTTCAGCACTCGTTTCGGGCAAGCCTAATTTCTGTCGGGCGCGCCAGATCAACGGACTATGAACATGGAAGACAAACCGTACCGAGGCGCAACTGTCGTAGATCGCTGCATGCGTTAAGGACTCCGAAGACGGCTCTTTAACGCCAGAGGCCGACAGGTGATTGCGCGCAAGCGACCAATGATCGACCAGTGCGTAATCCGCGGCGGTTAAGCGTTTGAGCCCTCCGGTTTGGGAGGCGGTGATGCTAAAGGCGTCGCCGACTCGACAACTTAGGTTGCCAAATCCATAACCACCATAGCGATCAGGTAATTGACCGATTAACTCGTACTCGACCAAAAGGTCTCGCCAGATTTGCAGATCCCGTGATACTTCGGGGACAGTCTCACGTTTTTCAAAGTCATAGCTAAATTTTATAACCCCTTCTTGCTCCGTCATTGCCGCTCTACCGCGTGCGCAGACAACGCGTTTGGCATCAGAATGCCGCGCTCTGTGATAATACCCTCGATTAGCGCGGCAGGGGTCACGTCGAAGGCAGGATTAAAGACCGGGACACCACGCGGCGCGGTCCAAACCCCTTGGATTTGTCGAACCTCATCACCCGCGCGTTCTTCGATGGTTATGTCCGCGCCGGTCGGCGTTTCGAGGTCAATCGTTGACCAAGGACAGGCTACATAAAACGGAATGCCGTAATGCTTTGCTAAGATCGCGACACCCAAGGTGCCAATCTTATTGGCAGCATCACCATTTCGGGCGACTCGATCAGCGCCCACCAAAACGAGATCAACCCAACCTTGGGCCATGACATGCGCTGCCATATTATCCGTGATCAACCGACACGATACGCCATGCGCCATTAACTCATAGGCCGTCAAGCGTGCGCCTTGGAGAACTGGACGCGTTTCATCGACCCAAACTTGAACTGGCAAACCATCTGCCTGTGCTTGGTAAATTGGCGCCAGGGCCGTCCCGAACTCCGAAACCGCAAGCGAGCCGGCGTTACAGTGGGTCAAAACCGAAGGTTTATTCTTTAATAGCGCAGCACCTGCAACACCAATCGCTCGGCAGGCAGCGCGATCGGCCTCAAACAGCTTGGTCGCTTGTTGATATAACCGGTCTCGCCATCCAGCCTCAGCCAAAGCGGCCGCTTCGGTTGTCGAAAAGTGCAACATCTGCGCAACAGCCCAAGACAAATTCACCGCCGTTGGTCTCGCATCAATCAGCGCTTGCCCTCGACGCATCAATTCATCCTGAATCCCCACCGGGTCCTCTGCACAATCATCGAGCCCTAGAACCAAACCATACGCGGCCGCCAGACCAATTGCTGGCGCGCCCCGGACCGCCAGATTTTTAATGGCGGAGATGACCTCAGTGAGTTCGGTGCAATCAAGATAAGCGACCGTTTCAGGTAACCCTCTTTGATCTAGGATTTTCAGCCGAGCGCGATTCGTTGACACTAAGCTCCTAGGGAGTTCAACCGCATCCACCGACATTACCCCGCTCGCAAGGCTGCTACCATTTCAGTCCGCGTATCATGATCAACGAAGCCAAAGGAACCGCTCGTTCGATCTGTGAAATCCCCGTAACGCTGTTTCATTTCTGGCACGATAGCCGAGGGATCGGCCATAATGCCCATGGTATTGAGCATCTCATCGCTGATTAAATTCGACATTTCCGCCCATTGACCCTGCTTTGAAAGCGCATTCAATTCAATTTGCAGATCACCCCAACCATGAACCCCAAGAACCTGCTTGTAGGCCGGCGTTGAGCCGTAGAATGAAATTCGATTCTTAGCCGCCGCTTTTTCCGCTTCGAAAGTGGCCTCATCTTTTCCAGAAATCATAAACGGCGTGTAGCTGATTTCGAAATCTGACCGGCTGCGCCCTGATTTCGCAAGACCGCGATCGATCGCCGGCAAGGTCACGTCTCGAATGTATTTTTCATTACTAAAGGGATGAATAATCAGGCCATCGGCCACTTCACCAGCAACCTCCGTCATAATTGGGCCGACGGCGGCCAAGACAACCTTTGGCGCACCATACTCGGTATCTTCTGGGGTGAAGGCAGGGGTCATCAGCGTATGATTGTAGTATTTACCTTCGAATCGAAGCGGCTCGCCATCATACCAATTGGCCCAAATGGCGCGCATCGCTTGAATCAACTCTTTCATTTGAGCCGCTGGCGCCCCCCAAGGCATCGAAAACCGCTTGGTGATATGCGGCCGGATTTGTGACCCCAACCCCAGCGTAAAGCGACCCTTCGAATACGCATTCAAATCATGAGCCTGATTCGCCAGAATCATCGGCGAGCGCGCAAAGGCCACGGCAATGCCCGTTCTGATTTCAATCGACTCGCTGTGCTCGGCCGCAAGCAGCAACGGGAAGAACGGATCATGGTTCATCTCAGCGGTGCCAACGCCATCATAACCATCGGCTTCAGCGGCCTGAACGGCAGCCGGCACCTTTCGCCAATTTTGAGTTAAATGGGTATCGACTTTCATTGCGTTCTCCTGTTCCTATTTTTGACTGTTTTAAGCTTAATCTGTGCAGTTTTTGGTTTTGCGAACTCTAGATCGTTGATCCTTCGTAACCGCCCCACCCCAGTGTAAAGGCTTGCTCTAAACCAACGCAACGGTATCCGATTCAGTAAAACGCCATGAATTGAAGGCGGCGGTCAGAACGGCCCTTTGATGTCGCCTGGCCCCCTCGAACTGAGCGCCGCGACATATCCTATTTTCAACCCCGCCCTTTGGCTGATACGCAGCCGCCCCAACTGCGCGATGGTGCCTTGGGTCTCGGGCCGTGCCCTTAGGTTTTTTTAAAGACCCGTCGCCCTGCCGCACTCAATTCAGCCGCTTTTTCTTCGGGGGAGCCGTCATTTAGAAATTGGCCGCCGCCGGTTTCAACACCGGCTAAATATTTTTGTAGACCCGGTCCTCGAAGCATCGGCTGCAAGCGAATAGAACATCGATAATCATGATCCTTTGAAAGCGACTTCGGCGCCTGGTGCACCGACAAAATATAAGACTGCGGCGTTGGCCAAAGATGATCTTGCATTTTAAGCACCGCATGCAGGGCTAAAGCCAAATCATCGAGCACTTGCTCTGGCATCTCAGGCAACCGTTGCCACGACCTTTTTGGGACAACAAAGGTCTCATAGGGCAGCTGCGCGAAATATGGTACGAACGCGACGCAGTTGTCGTTTTCAACTAAAACCCGACGACCATCGGCTCGCTCGGACCGGATAATTGCATCAAACAGGTTTTCGGCATCGGCTTCACGATAACGCTCAACGGCCTGGATTTCTTGCGCGACGGTATGAAACACAAAGGGGGTTGCGTAAATCTGGCAATGCGGGTGAGGGTTCGACACACCCACCACCTCACCATTATTTTCAAAAATAAAAACGTGCTCGTAGCCCGCGTCCGCCATTAACGCATCGGTCTGATCCCGCCAACAGCGTACAACACCTTTGAACTGATGCTCAGATAATCGGCTCAGCCGACCGCCATGATCAGGGGTGTAACATAAGACCCGACACAATCCCGCCGCCTGAGCGCTTTGATAGATCCCCGGCGCAGGCGCTGGCGCAGGCGCACTCGCTTTAAAAGCGGGATGATCATTGTCGAAAACGAAACAAGCGGTATAGGCGGCATTCTTAATACCTGAAACCCTTTCACCGTCTGGACACAAATAGCAAGTTGGATCGTACTGCGGTACATCGCGCCCCTCGGCAACCCGACCACCGGACCAAGGCCGACCGCCACGATGACTCGTGATGGTCACCCACCGTTCAAGCAAAGGATGCCAGCGATTCTCCCAGGTCATCATCGTT
>ENA-UOXV01001182-UOXV01001182.1-marine-metagenome-genome-assembly--contig:-NODE-1182-length-37071-cov-6.705614_pt1 | contig 37071 bp, 45 predicted proteins | sample MGYA00238165_ERZ766961 | MGnify/ENA primary metagenome ERZ766961 (study PRJEB28924, sample SAMN03173240) | marine metagenome | biome: Marine; feature: Water; material: Subsurface seawater | place: North... | reverse complement strand
GTCGAGCGCCTCAGGGCCCGCAATAGCCGCTGCAACAACAAACTCAAGCACCTTACGCCTGCGTGCCATGTGAAGTTTTTCGATCATTTCACGCAAAATCTCGTCAACCTGCCATCGCGCTAGCTTTGAGCGCGCCACCATCTCGCAAGCGTGTGCCTGTCTACTGAGGGGCGAACCTCCTCCAGCGCCTGCTCGTCCTTCGTCCCTTTTGCCTCACGCGCACGACGATAAATTGCTCTAGTGTATGCATCGTCATTCATGAGTGCGTCGGCGGTGCTTGTTATCAGATCGAGTGGAAGATCTCCCTTGGGCGCGATATACATCCGCGCCGGCTCCCCAATCGCAAGCATTGCATCGACAACCCTGAGAACTTTCTCCTCCAGCTTCCCAGGCATCGGCTCCTGGACTGGACCACTTGGAGACGCAGAGCCCCCTTGAGAATCTTCCGTGGCCTTTGATTTTGCCCGGAGTCCTACATTCCGGTAAGGTTCGCCAGCGAGCCGCATCACGCGCTGCGGCAAGACAGCGGCATGCACATCGACGAAATAGCTCCGGCCACACACGGGTGACTGAGGGAGAAACGATGTAGCAAACGGAAGTAGGGAAAGGATGAACAGTGCCCCGAAAATCCAATGCGGTGTCGTGCAGGGTTGGAGGAGCCGCATTGTCGGATTCCGATCGAGTACAACTTGAATGAATTTGTGTGAGTAGCAGGGGCCGTTGCGATTGTAACGTTGGCTGAAAGTCTGTTTCGGGGGTGAATCATCGCTCATCGCTCCAAAACGGGGAACTCGCTGGACGGGGAGGACCATGGCTGTCGGCAGTGCGAACGTCCTCGAGATGGGCGCCGTAACGCCGCGTGCGTCTATTCGGCAGCAGAGCTCCAGCATGGCGCGCTGGGCTGGGGTTACGGTTGCGGCGATCGCTATGGTTGGTGCGATTGCTGTGATCTCACGGAGCGACAGCTCTGCTCAGGTTCGGATGCAGGCCCGCGGCGAGAGTTGATAGTGGGGCGTGACTAGGCTTCAAATGTCCACGGCTTCTCTCTCAGTACCAGCTAGCCGATGTCCTACGTAGTGTTGGTCTGACGAGCTGTGCGCCTCTACAGGGTCCGATGGCGACTGCTGCGTCGAGGGTTGCGGTTTCGCAGCTGACGATGTCGAAGGAACAGGCAGAGAAAATGTTCAAGAACACTCCTGACTTCAAGGATTATCCCGCGTGGACTAAGGATATCGATGCGATCAACGAGCAGGTGACCACAGCGAGCTCTCCAAAGATCCCGTAGAGCCAACAGACCGCGAAATTGGCGCTGAGCAGTGTCAGGTTGAGTGGTGGTGTCAACTGGGCCAGGAAAGAAACTAATTCAACGTGCGACGCAGGGGCGTTTGAACCACGGAGTATGGACGTACTACAAGGGGCCTCCTTTCCTGCAGCGTGTCACGCTCTTTTCGGGCAATGACGTTGACATCACGCAGTAGGCTCCCTACCCAGACACGGCAAAACCCGCAGCTACTCTCTCACCACGCTCAGTGTCGTTGAGTGCAGCACCTGGTGCCCTGTGTAGCGTGGACCGATTCTTGACCTTTGCACTTTTTCTTACACTCGTCCACACGCCAGCTCTGGCAACATGATCCGACGGATCCTGGGGCTGCCAAAGAACTTCGGAAAATGGGAAGGGAACACATACCTCAATAACTTCGACTCTCAACAGATGCGGTTCCTGCAGGATAACAAGCATTCTGTGCTGGTGATCCCGCCGCTGTCGGAGGGAAACATTCCTCTCCTTTCCGACACGGCCAAGGGCATGTTGCACAGGTACATTGCTACGGGGCACAACACGGTGATCGTCACGGGTGGGCCGGCGTCGATCGACTTCGTCAACCAGAACCTCCTGGGGGACAACCCTGGAGGACAGCTGCTGGAGCCGGCATGGACGCGAGGCCCGTACGAAAAGCAGGAGGCGTCGATCGGCACGCCGTTCCAGACGGCGCCTGTCAGCATGCCCAACGACCTCAACCACGTTCACGGTGCGCGGATCCAGTCGCTTCCGCAGGAGGCTGTTTCCTACTACGAGACCAACGGGGTGTCGGTCGTTTTTTCGGTCAAGATGGGGCAGGGGCAGCTGCTTTACGTTGGCTTCGACTACTCCCTCATGTCAAAGCCGTGGGTCAAGACCATGATTGCTGGAATGGAGTTCGCGTCGTGAACAGCAGAGTGGGGAGGGGCTACACAGGGTTAGTCAGTGGTTCATCGTCGCAGACGGGCTGCACTTGAATACACCGCTAATCACGCATTTTGCGCTTGCGAGAGGCGGAGCGTGTTCTCAAGCTTTTCACCATCGCATACATCAACATTTCTATCAACACCCTACACAACTTCAAATTATTTACATAGAGGTAGTAACACCTCCGACAAACAGACCTGTGAGTGCGTGCTGCCCGAGCACGACTGCTGCGGCACTGCTACAGCCAAGTCGGCGTGGGCTTCCCGCCGGGTTCAGCTTTCTGCTCAGCTCGCTTGCGCGGCTTCACCTCGCCACCAATTCCCATCGCTGCTGCTGCCGACGACGAGTCTGCGATCAGGTGGGCATCGGCTTCCTGCCGGCGCTTTTTGGCCGCCGCAATGCGTGCTTGCCGCGCGGCAAGCTCCTCTTCTGAGAGCCTCCCAGCTCCCTCCTGCTGCGCATGCGCCTCCTCCTTCTCCGCACGGGCCAGCATGCGCTGCAGCCGCTCGATCTCGCTGCGCTTTGCCGTGAGACTCCGCTCAAGCTCGTCCGCAGAGAGCTCCTTGGCGCCCTTCCCCTCGCGCGACGCTGCCGCCTCAGCCGGAGACAGCCCGGCCTCCTTGTCCGCCTTGGCCGCCTCAGCTTTTGCAGCCTCGCGCAGCGCCATCGCTTCATCGGACGTCAGGCTGTGCGCCTTCGGCGTGCCTGCGCTGCGGCCAGGCGACGGCGACTCAACCGCCCCCGGTAGCATGGCCTTCGGGGTCGAAGGCCCCCCGCTCGCGCCGAGCAGCGTCGACATCGTGGCGGCTGGCTCGAACTTGGCGCTTGTTGTAGAGGACTTGACAGGAACGGAGACGAACTCAGCCTTGAGGCGGTCCTGCTCCGCCCTGACGGCCTTGAGCTTCTGCTGAGTCTCTGCGATGCGCTCTACCAACGCGTCGTTGGCCTCCCGTCGCACGCGCACCTCCTCGTGCGCCTTCGCAATCGCCGCCTTCACGTCAACTGCCTCGACTGTGATCTTCTCGCCAGCAGCCTTCAGACCATCGCTCTCGCGAAGGCCCGTGAGAATCGCAGCGGCGCGCCAATGCGACTTGGCCTTGACGGTCGGATCTGCGAGCACCTTGATCATGTCGTCCTCTTCCAGGTCGACGAGATCGATGTCCATGTGGTGGATGTCGTTCATGTCGCACGTCATGCGCAGGAGCGGCTCGAGGCCCTGCCCGAGAAGCGCGAGCATCTGCTCGCGCGCGAACAGCTGCTCGACGCGGTGCGCCAGGAGCTTGTGGGAAATCAGCGCGCGCTGCTCCTCGGGCTGAAGCGCCAGCACGCCATCGGGGCCGAGATCTTCCGCCAGCGCGAGCACCAGCTGGTCGTCGGAGTGCCAGAGGCGCCAGTCTGCGACGGTCCTCACCTCCGCGGTGTCGTGCTTGGCCGCCTCCGTGTACCGGATCTTCTCTTCGTACGTGCGCTTGTCGTGCTCCTCCTCGCGCTCTTCTTTGATCATCCGCGCCTTCACCTCCTCCAGCTGGATCGGGCGCAGCATGCCGCGCACGAGCATGCGCGCAAGGATCTGGCGTGCGGTCTTCAGCCCCTCGTTCCGGCTGTCGATCTTCTGCGCTTTCAGCAACACAAGGTGCTCGTGCTCCGTCAGGGTCTCCGGGAGCGAGAAGCTGTGCCGTTCCTCGCCCATCTGGCGCAGGGAGCCCATTTTGTTGAGCCGCTGGAGCTGCTCGGCCGCGCCGACGCTACGCTTTTGAATCTCCTTTGCCTTGGCGCGGACTCGCGTCCGGCGGCGGAGGAGCCATCCGAGGAAGAGCGCCTCGATCATCTGGTCAGCGACTTCCAGGACGATCTCGGAATCGAGGACACGGCGAGTTGCTGCGACGCGCATGGGAACGATACCGCCCTTCTTGTTCCAGTACAGCATCGCATCGATGATTTCGTCCCAAAAAATTGATCCTGGCGGCCTCCGCTTGCGCAGCTTTCGCGGGAGAAACGGGCGGACAAATCGTCGTACTAGCTTAAACGGCAAGTCAGCGAGCCTGTCGAGGCCCGATGGCTTCATCCTCGCCTCCTGCTTTCGGATTTGTGACAGAATGTCCTCCTCTTGTTTGCGAAACTGCCCCAGCTTCTCTTGACAGAGCGCTTCCAACACAGCTTTCGGCTTCTCCGTCCCCTTCATCATCGACCCTCGCGGCTCCACCCGGGCCACTGGAGTGGAAACTGAACTCCCTTTGGACACAGATGATCTCTTACCCTGTCCCATTCCTGCGCCCGAGACTAGAACGCTAGCGTCCAGTCCGGCACGCGCCTCAACTCCGTCAGGCACGTGCGGCACCACACGGCCGTGTCTGCACAGCCTACCTGGCACTCGCGTTACTGGTGGCCCGCTTGCGCCGAATCTCCCTTCCTTACACTCCAAACTTTCGTCCGCACATCTATCCGTCGCGCCAAAGAAGGTGCCCGAAATGCCGACGGTTTCCGCAGTGCCTTGTGAGCTGGCACCTGATTGATGCAGAGCGAAAAGGCTCACAGGCCTGGTACCCTTAAGCGTTGTGGAAGGCGACTGCGCGCCAGAGCGAGGCTCTGCGGCGTCCTTCGACGCACCTTGTGCTTCGTCTCGGGCCGCCTCGTAGCGCTCGTCGGCAGTCAATCCACCGCCGCTCTCTAGCTCCGTGCGGAGCTGGCGGACAGCAGCGAGCTTCGTGCGTAGTTTGATCAGTTTGTCGTCCACGCTGGCTTTGCGCCGCTGCCACCACTCTTCAATGCGCTCCTCGCGCCGATCGATCCGGTGCACGATCCACGCGAGCGTCCCTATGTTGGCGCGCAATTTTGTGTTGTACGCCCACCACACGCTCGAGTCAGAGGCAGAGATCTCGTCCTCCGTCTCCTTCTGGATCTCCATGTCCTGCAAGACGGGATTCAGAGATATGTAAGTCCTTTCTAATTAGCTCGCACGTAAAAGAGGGCTCAAGTGGAGGAGTTGGATCCTTGCCTCGAGCATACGGTCCAGCTCATTGCGGATACAGAGATAGCGTCCATGGTTTCCACGCCTGCCGAACATCCCAAGAGGAGCGCCTGCTAGAATCATGAGCTGGTACACCTGTTCGAGTTGGATAAAGCCCGTTGCGTTTGGATCGAGCCTCTCGATCCAGACACGTTGCAGCTTCTCGAGGTCTGGAGCGTTGATAACTCGCTTGGTCTCTTTGGATGTGATGTAGGCAAAATTGTTCATGATCATACCAACGAAGAGGTTGATCATTGTGAACGTGCAGAGGAGAATGTAAAACATGTAGTAGATCGGCGCGTACCAAGAACCACAGTCCCCGTACGAAAGCTCTTCCCCAGATCCGGGATCTATGAAACGACGCGTGCACTCGGGCTCGAGCAGTTGACAATCGTCCAGAAGTTCGTGCCACTCGTCACCGAAGATGATCTGGAAGAGAGTAAGCATAGCGCGATGATAGGAAGTGAAGTTGGAACGCGTTCCTAGGCGGTGACCGAACTTGGTAGTCCCGAAGGACGCAACACCGACGACGGCAAACATAGAGGCGAAAATGAATAGCACTAAAACGATAGAAACGACCTGCTTCATAGAAATAACTACGGTCTCGAGCACATTTGACACCAGCCTGGAGCGCGCAAGAACCCGCAGGAATCGAAAAAGACGCATAACACGGACAACCTGCGCGGACGAACGAAAGGCGGCGAGAGACGACGCAGTAGCAATGGAACAAAGGATGAGAAAGAGGTCAAACTGGTACTGGCCTTGCGTGACGCAAATGCGAACTCCGAAACCAATCAAAGAGAGAACAAATTCAGAGCACATAATGCCAAAGAACACGTTGTTCTGCATCGCCAAAAAATACTCAAATTGCGGATCCTGCCCGTCATGCGAGGTTGCCATGCAGACAACGTTGACCTGCAAGGTAATGCGTACGAGTCAGGATGCTGCAGGCATTCAGCATCGAATATTCCTAAGGGAGGAAGAGAATAAGTGTATAAACTAGCAAACATCGAAAAAAGATGTGGCAAGGATTGACCAGAATGCAGAAGCACGAGATCGCAGCAAAGCGCGGGCTTTCAACGAGCCGACGACAGGCACGGGCGATTCCGCTGTTTGGAAGTTTAAGCTGCGGTCGTGGCCAGTATTGTCTTACCATCGTTTGGATCGAAGCATACTGAATCTCTGCAAACTGACTGTCGAGACCCTGGGCAGCGTAAAAGCCGTCGACCACGAAAGACACGAACAGATTCACCGAGAAGAAGGAGCCAATGAACACAAAGATGATGAAGAATGCTGATGCCGTTGGAATGTTGTACCCAGGCACGGGCTGAACTCCTTTCCCGACGATGTCGGTCGTGCTCTGCCAGACCGAGACCCACTTGAGCGTAAGGACCCGGCATAGAGAAAGCGCCGCATGCGGAAAGTCGTCGAAGTGGTGTCTGGGGCGATCCCAGACACGCGGGAGAAGCACTCCGCCTGAACGCCCAAGGGACGCCGTTTCGTCTTCTTTCAGGAATGTATCGACACATTCCAGCACGCCCTCTCCCAGATCGCCACGAAGCGAAAAGTCATTGCAAAAATGCATTGAGTTTTTGAAAATAGCCATGCCAAGCACAGCGAAGACGACAACGATGAGCACGAGGAATCCAAACGCATAGACTATCGGTTTTGCTGACCAAACCAGCGCGCCGACGATTGCGCGCATGCCTGCATTGCGCCCAAGAAGGCGAAGGGGACGAAGCATCTTACCCAGGAGGATGACGCGAGTGGCATTATTCCCAAAGATCTTGGAGAGATCGAAAACGTCGGCGATTGAAACCATCACAACCAATGCATCAAGCAGGTTTGGGATTGACTGCACGTATGCGTCATGAGAAAGATGGCGCGGGGTGTAAAGTCCGAAGGCTGTGATTTTGGCGACCATTTCAAGGGCGAAAATTCCAGCTAGCGCCGCGTTAAGTGTCGAGGTAAGCCTTGGAGGAACGAGTCCGGGAATGTCCGCTGACGGTGTGTCAAGCGCGAGCAAAATCGAGGAGACAGCGATCGACAGATAAATCAGGGTTGCAAAGGGCCCTGACGTCGTTAGCGTCACCAGCCACTCGTGAAGCCAGCGTAGCAGGCGTCGAATCGGATGCTGCGACAAATCTTGGTCGTCAACGAACATGTGCTCCGACGTCTCGCTCCAGTCGTCAAAGCCCCAAGGATCGTCGTCGCGTTCCTCATTCATCGCCTTACGCGACGCTGAAGATGACACACGAAACATGTCAATGTACGTTGGGTTTTGTTTTTGCACGCGCGGGTCGAACTCGCCATGGCACTTCAGCGCGTCACAGAGCGCCGGGTGTTGCAATAGCCGAACAGCCACTTGGGCGTCTGTCGCTCCCAGGTTTTCGGGGTCGACCTCGCCACCGACTCCCTGCTCCTCTGCGAAGTCAGCACACTTTGCGCCTAGACCCATCAATTCTGCACTCGAAAGGAGCTCGCGGATGCGATCAGCCTGGTAAATCGCCATTTGGCGCTCGAGAACATGATCATGAATCACTACAGCCCGCTTGGGGCGCCAGTCAGAGTCTCCCGGCCATGGAATGCAGCAATTCGTGATGCGGAAGAGACGGCGAAATCTTGAACGGAATGCGATCAGACCGACCGACTTGCTGATGCGCCAGAGGATCTTAGGTTCCTGATATCGTACAAATCGTAGAAGCCGTGACTTGGTGATCAGCAGGCTTTGTGAGTCCACCATTCTGTGGAATGCTTGTCCGATCAGGCTCTTGTTCACAGCTTCAGGAGGCAGCATCTGGAACTCGGCGACTGTCACGAGTGCTTGATCTTTGTCGAGGCGCATCTCAGAACGGTCTTCCAGGTTGATGAACTCGGTCACTGCGAAGTTTTCAAGGATGACGCCAAGAAAGAGGGGGACAAAGACATACTGACCCATCCAAAAGATCACAATGTAATACATTGCAGCGACAGAAGCGTGCCCATAGTCGCAATCGAGACACTGCTTCCCTGTGGTGCAATCACCCGGAAGCGGTGTGCAGTAACGTTCCATACGATCAAACATGACCGAAGTCCAAGAATCTCCCGTGAAGACTTGAAAAAGTGTAATCATGGCCGAACCAAGATCTCGATAATGGTATTGCCCACTTGCGGGACGCTCAAACTCATCCGAAAATATTGCGGCACCAAGCAGCGCCCAAGCGAGTAGGAATAGAATGATTACAACGTTGAGATTCATCACCGCAACGATCGACCGCGCTGCCTTGATCAGAATCAGCCATATGGGACGGAAAAAGAAGTATTTGCTGCCCCGAAGGGCGCGAAGAATTGCCATGCCGCGGAGAAGAGCTGTTTGGTCTTTGTTAGCTTCGACAAGTTCTGCAACCAGCGCCGCAGTGGTTGGGGTGGCGACGAGGAAGTCGAAAACGTGCTCGCCTGATTTGAAGTACTCATAGAGAGAGCCGTCACACATGATCTGAATGACAAGCTCGAATGCAAAAAAGATGGAGCAAAGTCGCTCGACATCTTCAATCAAATTATCATACCAGGGGTCCTCGAAATAACCGTGCACGCAAAGCGCTATACTGTTGGTGATAATGACAAAGAGGGTGATGAGCTTCCAGAGCCACGAGCGAAAAATGATCGAGACATAGTACGAAAATTCCACGGGCATCCCACCCTTTTCATCCACTGCATCTGGTAAGTAGCGGTACAGCTCTGTGTCCTCAGGAAGCTGTGGTAAAGCAGGGTCAGCAGATCTCCTTGAGAGCTCACGAGAGGCCAAGGTCATTGATGATCGCCGACCTTGACGACTTTGAAGATTGTCGTCCTGTGCAAACAAAGTCCCCGTTCCGCTTTGCAAGCGTGATTCCAGATGCGAGTTTAATTTCCGTGGACACTCGAGCGTACTATCCGTGGAAGAACCGTATCCTGACTGAGGGCTGGCCTGGCTCATCTCTCGCGAGGGCAGCCTCGACGCACTGGAATATGACCCTTCAACATCCGACTTCTGGTCCGCACCCGATCGCAGTGATCCTTGCCTAGAGTCACTATTCCCTTGTAGGGCAGCTTTTTCTTCACGTTCCCGCTGAAGCTGCAGGAAGAATTCTGCCCTTACACGAGAAAATATCGACGCGAGAACCGCAATGAACACGTTTACGAGAATCTGGCCACAGACGAAGGCGAGAGAGATCCAATAGGCAGCAGAGAGGCCAGCCCAAAAGGGTTCCGACTCCAATGTTATCCACATGATCGTGTACTGCCCATCTTGAGAGAAAGCTTGGAAAATAGTCAGCAGGGTTGTCGGCATGTTCTGGTACGAGGTAAATCCGGAATTGGGAGCTCCAATATCCAGACAGAGCTGAAGAGGTCCACATCCAGAATTCAAACCCAATGCTGTACCCATCGGTATTGCATCATCGTCCTTGCAGAATTGCTCGGGCTGCTTCAACTCCAGGGCGTCTGCCCACACGCACCTTCGGCGGAAAGACTTAGCGTATGCGTCCATGCCAGCGATACCGTACAATACAAACATGAAAAAGACGAGGTATATCACAGTCAAGAGAGCAAAAACGCTCGTCTCGAGCGTGATGATGATGGTTTCGATCCCCGCGAAGAGTTCGAGCTGTAGCAGCGGCCGCAAGAGTCGGAACCTGGCGCGCCGCGTACCGTATGTCATTCCTGGGAATTGCGATAGTTGCAATCGGGACTTGTTGTGGGGTGTACATGCGAAATGCACGGAAAGAGAATGTAGCATCGAAGCTGAGTACAATAATCTCAATACAGCAAGTGACGGTAACGAAAAAATCGATGCGGTTGAAGATGTCGTAGTTTAGATATGCGTATCTGCCACCATAGAGCCCCCACGCGACGGTTTTGATGGCCAACTCCAGCACGTAGACACCCACGAAAATAGCCGAGAACCTACAAAATCAGGTGTCAGAACGGAGTGAACCGGAAAGCACGAGCGGATTGCCGCGAAAAAAAGGCTGTGCTCAACCAAGTATGTATTTTCAGGTGCAAGGGAATCCTCGCAGAACGCAAGCGATCCTGCTGGGAAGCACCATAGCGATTCCTTCTCCGAGCCAAATATCTTCAAGTTCTTCACAAAGGGAATGAGAAAAACGAAGTGTGCAATCGTATTCAGCATCCAGAATAATTCGATAAAGCGGTTTACCTGCACAGTACGGAGGACGCACCGGGAGTTACCCAGTGCCGAGTCCAACGACCTTGCGCTCAGAAGTGGGAGGCAAAGCAATATTTTCATCCACAGCATTCACATGTTGCAAGCGTACGGTGTGGGGCAAACCGCGAGTTTCATGAAGAATTTTCGCAGAGCTGAGGTGGGCGTGCAGCCCCAGGCTGTCTTGAATGGCACCGGTGGCTTATCTTTCTTCTCCACAACCTCTTCCTCCACTTCGTCTTCAGGAACCTCAAGCAACTTGCCTGTTTCGCGTTTTGCCTTCAACGCCTGGATCCACAACTCCCGTTCGCCTCTGCTACTCGCCTCGAGGTCCTTGATCGATATCTGCGTCAACACGAGGCGCTCCTTTTCATTCATGGACACAAGTACGGGTCGCGTTGCAGCCCTAGCCGAGGGATGATGCCAAGCATCCAGAAATTCAGTGCAGAAGGATACAGAAGGGAAGGGCCGTACGATCCCCAGTTCGTCAGGGTCATTTTCCAGCAGTCCGTCTTCGGTCATTTTCTGAGACGTGAATCACAAAATTAGGGAGAAGCATCCGTTTATTGACAAACAGTCGCAGATCGCAGAGCGAAAAACAGTGGGCGAGCAGGGGCCGGGAGACCGCAGCAAGGAAGCCGCATTACAAAAACAAGGCGTCGCTGTCACGGCGCCGGCTACGGGAGCATTTGGACCCCTGGGTAGGAACTATACCACATCCTCATCATCATGGTTGGTATCCGGTGGGCATTTAGTCGAAGTATCCTTCTTGCCTGCCGCAAAATCTCGCATCTGCATCTTGCGCCCCTGCCACTGGAGGGAATCGAGTGTATTGTGCGTGAGCGTTGGCCTGCACCCACTTGGCAAAATGGAAATGCGGTAGGACGCCAGTGGCCTTATGAGTAGCGTGAGTCAGTGCACAATTTAAGGGTAACGTGAGTCGGTGCACAATATATGAGAAGCGTGAGTGGGCGCAAGTTGCGACGTTTGACAGATCCAGCAACACGTGGGGTTGTCAAGGGTGCCGAACCGAATGGCCCGCAGTGCCTTCGAGCGGCAGCTGACCCAGCATTGCCCCTGCGCCTCCACCTGCGTGCTTGTCCATGGAAGCATCCCAACGTTTTACAACGCCGCGCGACCAGTCGGGGGGTTCAGCTGGCTGCCGTTGGCTGGCCTCCCCCTCCGCGAGGGCGGCTGGCGCGTTGGATTGATTCCAGCGTGGCTGCTTCTCAACCTCCCGGCTTCCGCCCATGAGAGGGCGAGCATTGCGCCGTCGCAGCTGCGTATTGGCAACATCGTCTTCGATGTCGGGCGGTCCGTTCGACATCACGAACCGCCGTGGTGGAGTGTGTGGAGCGACGATGAAGATCAGGGCATGTTGTTCAACGAATTTCAAGCTCGATTCTTAAGTTGATTTTTGTTCCTCCTGCCTTCTGTTAGAAGAGCACCCAAAAGCCTCGAAGACATGGAAGCCGTCCACGCTTGTGATGCTGGGACACACACACCGGCATCACCGGCATCAGTACGGTGCGATGAGGGGACTGAATGCGATCAATCTGCAAGAGTAGGAGTCGATGGGGGCGTAGGTTCTGACGAGCCTGTCGTTGCATGTTGGAAAGTCCATCGCTGGCAACGGGGCAACCAGGCACCGTCCCTAAGCAGCTCGTTAGAAACTGCATCGCGCTGACTTCCAACGCCGGTTGTTATCTGTCTTTCGTTCATTTGCCCCCTTACTGCGGTTTGATCACGCTTCCTTTGCTCGCTTATGCAGGTGCGACTTGTTCTTCTGCTCGCAATAGTTGGGGGGCTTGTAGCCCTGCTCACGGCGGTCAGGACTTGGGACTACATTTCAGAGTTCTCAGAATGGTGCAAGAAGAATCAGGTCGTTTCGAACCTCGACCATGTTGCAGTCACAAATGACAAAAAATCACAACTTTTCAGATAGCGTGGCAAGGTGAAAAAGGCGCCCAGGTGTCTAGGTTCTGATTAGACATTCGGACCGGGCAGGCGACAGGATCCCTAATACTGATTGGGGCGTACATTATCGCAACGGTGCTGGCGTTCCCTGCCGCGGTACTTACGATCGTGGGGGGGTTCATTTTTGGGGTCTGGGTCGGTTCCGCTGCCGTTCTTGCAGGTAACTTGTCCCAGTGTGCTGCACCATGGCATTGACCATATTGCTGAGGGCTGAGAGGGCGCAGGAGCTACATCTGGGGCGTGTTTAGCATTTCTGTGCGGGCGCTACATCTTTGCGGACGCAGTTCGGCGCAGAATCAAGGCCCGCCATCGAAAGATCGATATCATTTTTGGGGTCATCGAAAAGCAGGCCTTCAAAATTACCTGTGAGACCCCCTGCCTTGCGCTCCCGGTGCACCAAGACCTCTGTTACTAGCGCTGGATAGCCTGACGTTTGAGTGCGGGCGGAAGTTTTACTCCGCCTCAGCCCCATCGTGCCCTTCAACGCGCTCAACTACGCCCTGGGGATCACCGATATGTCCTTTCTTTCCTACTCCGTCGCCTCGCTGTTTGGAATGATCCCGGGCACCATCCTCTACTGTTACGTTGGCTCCACACTCAAGTCAGTCGGTGACATTGCAGCAGGCAACATGCAGCGCACGCCTGAGCAGGAGGCTTTCTTCTGGTCGCTGCCCTTTCGCGTGCCCCACACAGCTAAGAGGGAGAGACTTGGTCCGAGTTCTTGGAGGACGCACTTTCCCAGGATTACTCTCAGAGTGGCTCTAACACCTTTATGCCTCTAGGTGTGGTCTCGCTGCTTCTATCGTGGTGGCCCTGGGAATATCGTTCTATGCCCGCCGCGAGATGGCCAAGGCCCTGGCCGAAGCAAACAATGGTCTGTGTGCTACAATCCTGTGATCCTTATATCCGCTTGATGCCAGTGACTCCACGTGTTGAATCCGATCCTTACAAAGGTGGCGTGTAGGTGACCAGGCCGACGTTGTGCCGCCCCCGATCTCGCAAGATCTGGGTCATGATTCTGATGACCGAAGGCATCTTGGCGACGAGCAGCCGTTCCGAGAAGGCATTGGACAAACCGCAACAGCGGATGGCTCACAAAACGATTAGTTCGTGGTGGTGGTTATGTTGAGAGACGCGGTGTGAAAATGTTGAAACAGCATGGATGGTAGTTCTTGTGAGGTATCGTTCCTCAAGATGTGTGTGTGCCGGTCGAAGTTGAGGGGAGGTTTCCTCAGAGGACATCACACATGCCTCCTGTGTATCGAATGTAATTTCATGATCGACATCACATCCTGCGAGGTGTCGCACACCTGGTACTACTCAGATCCCTGCCACGCAATAGTTGACGCGCCAATGCTGCGCTTGTGTGTTAAAGAACTTGAGCCTGTTGTCTGTGTTGACGTAAACCTTGAACTTTGTGGCCCCGTCCATCATGAACGCGTTACCGCCCTTGGCATGATCCTTGATCACACCAGTGTTGTCACCCCGGAGAGTCGTCAGCACGTACTTCACACTCGTGAAGCCACAGCCACTGATGTCCACTGTTTTCTCGATCGATTTTGAGTCCCGCGCGTCCATCCAACCCCCAGCGCTTGATGCGGCGCAACACAATTTCCCCGAGTTTGTTTGCACACTGTTACTTCCGTTTGGCCTCAAAATACGCAGCGACGTACACGGGTAACCCGCAACCTTCTCCGACGGCTGCGCGTAGAATTTTTTGACGCCGCACCAAGTCACTTTCCACTGGTTGCTTGCGGCAGTACTTGTTGACAATTGACTTTCACCCCCCATAGCCTGGACTCGCAGATTGAAGGCCCCTGCGTTCGGGCTGTTGATCGAACCGATGCCCGAAGCCTTGGAAGCGCATTTGCCACCACCTCGCAACTCTGACAAGCATGTTGTGTCACTCACGGAAGCGAAGTAAAACGGCCCATCAAGGTCAGAGTAGCCCCCATTACCCCAGCCGCAGCCCGCAGTTGAAATAGACTTGTAGATGGTACCGCCGCCCGCATTCGACCAACTGTTGCTGGACTGCCCGCAACACATCTGGAAAGACTGCGGCTCGCCGTCCACTTCGCCAAGGCCGCACCACTGGATGCGCCAACTGTTGAAGTTAACTTTTGAGAACGCATTCGACGTAGTCACATACACACGAACTTTTGAAGGGCTCATCGTGTCGGCAGCGACGCCGTCAGGGTTCGCGATGTTTACCGACTCGACCGTCGACGGGCCGTCCTTGATCGACGCAAAATACTGCGGCTCGGCAGAGAATTTACACTCAGAAGTGTCGACGTCGAAGTACCGCAAGTTGTTGTTTATCATGGTACCGCCACCAATCTGGTTGCCGCAGCACATCGACTTGCCCACGGTCGAGGCAACGGAGCAGAGACTATCGCCCGGTGGACCCTCGGGGCCTCGGATGCCATTGCCGCCCTTCTGACCGTCACCGCCCGTCGGGCCAATAGGCCCCTTCGGACCATCCTGACCAGGATCTCCGTCGCGGCCGGGCGGACCAGGAGAGCCTGGCGGGCCGGGTGGGCCTCGAAGCCCGATTTCAGTACCCCGCGGGCCCGGGAACCCCATTTCGCCGTTGGTGCCGAAGGCTCCCGGTGCACCGTTCTTCCCAAGTGTCCCTTCCTTTCCTCGGCGTCCTTCGCGTCCGCGCCGTCCTTTGGGTCCCGGCGGTCCAGTGAGTCCCTGGTCACCTTTGTCGCCATGGGGCCCTTGCTCGCCGTCCTGACCTTTAACTCCCTTAATGCCCGTCGGCCCGGTGTCGCCCATGGGCCCCTCGTCGCCACGCGGTCCACGGTCCCCACGGGGTCCAGGAAATCCCTTCGGTCCGAAGTAACCCTTCGGACCAGGGCGTCCGCGCGGCCCTATCTGTCCAGCTTCGATATCGACCTCAACAGGGTGGTTCTTCCTAGCCCGTTTGTCGATTTTCTTGAGCAAGATCTGATACCATGAAGGGGCGTCACGAAAACGATATCGCAGTGCAGGTAATGCGCAAGCCCTTGCCAAATGAGGCTACGCGAGAAGGGTTGAGAGCGTACCGACTCGTCATTCAGAATTTTCTGCACCTCGACGGCCGTGTCCTCAACAGAGCCCCCCGGCATCGGAAGGTACTCTTGATCGCCGATTTGGTACAGCGCTGCCGGCGAGCGCAGATTGCCCTGGCAGAAATGTACGATTCAGCACGAATAATGGACACGAATGCGATGTTGGGACCGGAAGCGAGGTAGGCACTTGCACCCGGAAGTGGTGCATCGCTGCTGCGTGGTGGTGGAAGGCACCCAGTTGTTAGGGCGTTTTCGCACGATGGGTGGGACTACACACCGACAACATCATCCATGCAGAACATACAAGGGCCAGTAAAGATGCGATCACGACGAAGACCCCTGCGGAGTGCCCTCCGCGGAGCGGTCGCGCCCCGGCGAGCAGAGGTTGCTGCATCGCTCCACCCCCGGTGAAAAGCCGTGGAGTTGAGTAAACATTTGGGTAACTTTTGACCGGAAGTCACTTTTGTATATTACCCAACCCCGCACAGCCAAAAGCCATCAGCCTGGAAAATGTGGGTGCCCAACCCCGTCGGCGCCGCAATCGCACAGAAAGAGAAGCATGCTTCCGTTCCACTTAACGTCTTTGTGCATCATTGCTGCCTACTTGCTATTCCGTGCTGCTGTGCCAAACTTCGCCTTTAGAAGAAGCCATACACGACTAGACAGCAGCTTGCTGCTCCAGTGTGCTGCTGTCGGAGTTCAGGCGCTGTAGAGGGAAGCTTTGAACATTGCATTCGTGCGGTTGGCACACTGAGTATTCGCATGTAGAAGGCATTCAGTTTGTGTACTTTTGATAAGTGCTGTACTTTTGATAAGTGCTGGCGTTCCAAGTTCAGCAGATGGTGCGCGAAGAAGAGTGGCGCCCTGAAGTTGTCCAACGCTGCGCAGATGATTTTCCGGCAGCTGGCCGAGATCCCTCAGGCCGCGGCCGCTTTCTTCACGGAACAGGAGACTCGGGTGCGTGCAACCCTTACACTTTATGGTTCCTGTGTATTGTTGCGAAGTGTCGGCATGCACCGCACGCAAAGCACACCCAAACCGCATTCGGCCTGAGAAGCGGTGGTCATTCAATGCGATGCTCCTCATATTTTCAATTGGCCCCGGATGGCAACGAGCATTTGCTACTTTGCTGGTGCACTGACAGAAAATTCCGATCAGAACCAAACTGTTTGCTCGGGATCTACTTGCGTCGTTGCTGAGAATGTTGAGGTTCGCCTGCCTGCTCAACTGGATTCAACCGCACTGTTGACGTTTACTCATCCCTCCGTGTCTTTTGTGAAACAATGGCGCGCATGAGCCGGGGCTGATTAAGTCGCCCTCAGGTTATGGTGCCGCCGCCAGAGGACGGCGCAATCTCGGCGCGGCCACACCTGGCGCACTTCGCGTAAGTTGCTGTGTGTCAGGCATCGTCACAGTAGAGGGGATGGTCCATTAATTGTGGAGATCAGGAAGGCTATGTTGAACGTATAGACGACAGGAGAGCTGTGCAAAAAAACCGCAGGTCGGTGGTACAGCAGCCTCGAGTGAGTGAAAGAGGGAGTTTACACACCAAGACCGCACACATCAATGTCTTGCAAACAGTGTGTGCGTGGTGACAACTTTGCTATCACGTACTTGATACGCTGCGAGAGTCATCAGGCTTTCATTGACATGTATGGAGATGCCGTGATCCGCAAACGCTATGTTGCACCGTAGAAGGCACTGGCGCACGCAAACCACTTCTCCGAAGTCAAGAACAGGATGTGACTAGAAAGTCTGGCAGCCGAATTCACTGCATGTTGTACACTTCCTCGGGGATCTGGATGCGCACGTCTGCGAAATCCTCTGTAATCTTGACCTGACATCCAAGTCGGGACCTGCACGCCCCCTCGATGCAAGCCAGTCAACGCTAGGCTCAGGTGCTGGATCAACCCTGTGCATGCATTCTAGTGGAAAAAAGATGTAACCATCCAGATCATCCGGTGTTCGGGCTTTTGTGGCACGGATTTCTAGCCCTACTTTCCGAGAAACTATGGTTGGAACTTTCGCATGATGGAGAGCTCACGTGTCCGTCAGACCGCCTGCCAGGTCGAGCATGTCGAGCTCCTCCTCATCCGCAGGCGGTAGCTTATCAAAGAGTTCCTTTGGAAAAATACAGTGGCAGGTGCTGCACGCAAGCGTCCCCTCGCAAGCGCCCTCGAGCTCAAGGTCATGAGCTTGCGCAACATCGAGCACGTTGTCGCCAAGCTTGGCTGTGACCACAGCCCCCTCAGGAGCAGTGATAGGATCCAGGATCGTAAAAGTGACCGTGTTACTGCTCATCGGACGCCTTCCAGACAATGTGGTCCCCGTGCGACCCTGCTCCAGCCAATGCCCGCGAACCCCGAGCGCTGCAGCCAATTGGGCTACAGGATCCAAAGTTGTAGGACGCGATGCAAATGGTGCCGATGGCCTGACACGCTTCACCAGTGCTGTTGCAAACCGCATCTCCGATCGTCTTGCTGACAAAGACCTCGATTGTCGCGGAAGCTGCTGCAGCGCTCCACAGAGTGATGGAGGCTCAACCTTGGAGGCTCGGCCTTGGTCCGAGAAAAAAAGGGTTTAGGTGGTCATTTTGAGAGATTTCGAGGTGACCTCTCAGTGAGAGGTTGATGGGCGTCTCATCATGATCTCCCAATGTGTTGAGCGGTCAAGGTCGGGACGCAACTACCAATCAGCTAGTACTGATGAATCGGCCAGCGTCTACACGCTTCCCAAGCTTGCATACTGCAAAGCATATGCAAGCTTGCATATGCTTTGCAGTCGGCTATGTCTTTCACTTGGCTGGTACTGCTTCCATACGAAGCCATACGAAGGCAAGTTTTGGGGTAACGACTGTCAGAGGATTGTACTGCACATCCAACGCTGTCTACTCCAAACTCGACTAGCGACGCTTGCATCGCTCGAAAATGGAGCAGATCAGACACCCATTTGCATCCGCATCCAGGAGACGTTCGACATGCCGCCGCCGACCCCAACCCCGCCACTGTCTCCTGATCCCGCGGCGCCACCGTGCTGCACATACTCCGGATATCGTGCACTCCCCCCGTATGCCCCGGCCTGATTCATCTCCCCCTGTTTCAAACAGCGCGGCATCATCAGCCAAGATAACCATCAGCAGAGGTAACTAACAGCACTTGACCCCGGATCTTTTTCCCACTAACTAGCAGATAGAGCAACATGCTCACTTCGACGGGTCGTGCAGGCCCCGGGTGGTGGCAAGGGCGCGACCTGGTACGAGCGCCTGTCTTGCACTTGCTCATAGCCGTGCTGGCCGCCTTTGAATGTCTCATCCCAGTAGCCCTTCACATCGCGGGTCAGTTGATTGATCTGCCTATTCCACTGCGAGCTTGCAGGGATCAAGCAACCTACACATGAGCGCGATAGTCAGCTCGGCTGCTCGTAGAGGACAGGCCTCGGCTGCTTCCTCTGGGCGGGGACGCACAACACGCGCCGATGAGGAAAGGGAACATCAGAATGATGTAGGAGAACAGACGGAGCGTGTGGTGTCCAGACATATTCGTGTAAAACCGCAGCGAGTGGTCCTCCGTGTTGAAGAAACAGTCGTGCCGAGAACCCTCCGTGTAAATGGAGCAAGCCTGTGAACCCCAGCACATGACCTCCCCCTCACGCAGCCCCGGAATGCCCGGAAGCGGAAATTTGACGTCATAGTGATACAGTGCGTCGTCGACTAGGTCGTCTTTCTTGATCGCCGTAATTTGGCATCGCGTTTGAACCTGAGGAGTATCAGTGCCGAGTCAGCTGTGAGCGCAGACTCTCAGGCTGCTTCACAGAATGAGCGACTTGCAGGAATGACGCATTCCATCATTGACCCACGCGAAAAGTGCTGGTTGGTTCAAACCGAGTATACAATCTTTTCGTAGTGTGGGATCACGACGTTGAGGAAGGCTGCAAGCAGAAAGGTGATCCCCACTGCAAGCGACAAAGCCCCGCTCTGCGCGTGACACCCAGGATATCAATAGAAATACGGGATGCCACAAGCCGACCTTATCAGCAATTGAATTCGGCTGATGACGTCACTAGCACAGAAAAATGTTCAGACCCACATCTGGTATGGGTTTAATGGCGCACCAGGGTGAGGCACTCAGACGGGAACGCATCGACGCGAAATGTCCAGTCAGGCATCCATCTCAACAAATCATCCAGAATCGACACTCCCCAACGATCTTTCTTATCATTGGCGTCGTTTGTCGACCCATATTCCCCAAAATCAGGCTCGTTATAGCCATCCGCCATCGCACTGTGTTGAGCCCAGAATCCCCCTCTCGCCACAAAATCTCACGCAGCCACTCCTCTGAAGGACACCGCAGAGACCTTCAGAGGACCACGCTGATATCTGCAGAGAATTCCTTCCCAGTGGTGGCGCTTGGTCCCTGAAAAGCAGGGTGAATCAAGCGCGCCAGCCGTGCCCACCTGTGGGCTCTCCAACCAGTCCCCTTCTCAAAGGTCGGGGTTAAAAAGTAGACTAAATTGTTTTCTCGAGAAAACTCGGGGTGTGGGATTTCTTGGTGAAGCTCCCTGTCGGGGGTGGCCCGCCACACGCCGCCATCCGCTCTGGGCGACTGCACGTCCTGTGGCAGAGCCATTCAAGGAACAAGACGGAGAGATACCAGCATGCCCCAAGGGGCTACATGAGCCGCAATCGTGCAACAATCACCCGACTCTTCTACTTGAGTGGCAATCTTGTACTCGACAATCGCGCACTGCTCGCATTTGCCGCAACCGTGGGAATGGCGTGTGCAATTCCAGACACAAGTGCTCTTAACAGCGTAGGTAGCTGCGGTGCTGAAAGTAGTGGTGGTGGGTGCGAAATCGCTTTAGACCATGTAGGCGGGGCCTCTGGGTCTGCATTGGTGCCTTTCACAAACTCGAATCCTTACGCGGATAACTTTCGACTCAAGATACGGCCATTCGTGATAGGCGAAAAGCCGGTCCAGATTCGGCAAGGTTGGGATGACCGTAAGGATGATGAGCCAGAACCGACGGGCATGAAGTGGACGGGGGCTGCGGTTTGGGATGCAGCAGTGGTGCTGAGCGAGTTTCTTGCAGATGATCGAAACAAAGACTTGGTTCGCGATTGTCGAGTACTTGAGCTGGGAGCAGGACATGGAATGCTCTCAGTAGTAGCTGGTCTTCATGGAGCACGGAGTGTGACTGCAACTGACTACGAGGAAAAGGTCCTGGGGCTGTGCCGTGCAAATCTCGAAATGAACCTGCCAGAGATGGTACGGGCTGGGATGGCGACAGCGAAGCCTCTCGCGTGGGGATCCGAAGCTGATGTGGCGGCACTTGAACCTCCGTTTGATATGGTAGTAGGATCAGACTTGGTGTACCGGGAAGCTCTTTTCAAGCCGCTCGTGCAGAGTCTCGAGGCACTGAGCGACCCCCGCACGACGGTCGTCCTCGCGCACAAACCTCGGGGTCTCGGGGAGGACAAGTTCTTGCACTTTCTCAAGCGCCGTTTCCAGGCACAGTTTCCTTCTCTCTCAGACTTCCTTCTTTTTTCCTTCTTTTTTCCTTCATCCTAGAGGCAGACAGCTCTGAAGGCAGGCAGCGGCGTGCCTATCATGACTCCCACGTGGGTGGACAGGTGGTGCAGCAGATAAATGCATCCGAAATTCCACGAGCAGCCGAATTTGTTGCGGTGGGTGTTCAAGTCCTCGTGCTGAAGCTTCGATGAGACCACGGGGCGGAGTGAATTTTAGCTTTAATGTTCAGCACGGGTTGTCACGATTCGAGTGGCCCTCAGGCCCGCACTCAAGCGAGTAGTTCGGCTAGAGTTCCTCAGTCCTCACGCTCGAGTTGCTCACTGCATTTGCTGGAGGCAGCAAGTGCCTTCGAGTGCCAAAGGGTCCATGGGGCAGCATCAACTCCTGGTCAGCAATTCCATGAAGGTCTGCCGCATACTGCAGGTTTGCCGCGCCGTGAAAGTAGTTGAAACCCGCATCAGCGTCGCAGAGCCCGAAGTAGGAGAATGCCTGCCGGAAGCGAGTGACCACACATATGAGGCCCGGTCGAGACATGCATCGCAAGCCGACAATGCTGCACTCTGAAGATCTCAGGCAGCGACCTTGAAGGAAGGAAAGCAAGGATCGTCAAGGCCACATCGCTTGTGTTCACATTGGAGCTCGATAGCCTGATGGCACGAAATGTGTATCACGCATGGAAAGGCACATCAATTCACAGTCAATGAGGTACACGAGATTGGGATAAATCAGGACTGCCTCCGTGCGAATGCAACAGGTAGCTTCGTGGGGCAAAGCACCTGATGGTAGTACCTACCTATTGAGAGGTGTTCCCCGCCTCCGGGGTGAAAGAGGACAGCCGAAAGCCCGAAAGTGGAAGCGAACGACACTACTGTTATGTTGCACAAGGACAGCAGCCAATGGTCTACTGCACGTTTCAGAGCATGCGAGAGAGACTCGTCTCGGTCGTTGCCAGGATCCTCGCGACCAGTACCATCGTCCTGCGGCGCGTCCCACCACACAACTGAATCCTGACCAAGGATATCCTTGAGATTGAATATTACATCCGGAACGTCGGTCGCGACCACCCAGCGGACATGGTCGGGACGGATGCCCGTTACAGTGAGAACGTGCCTTGCACACGTTACAAAGTGCGACACATCTTCCGTCCGGACCTGTCACACGTGGTGTCTATTTCACGGGTTCAGAAAGCTGCAGAAGTCTTCTATGTAAGCCACCAAAGGGCGAAACACGCCTGAGCAGTCTCGTCGTTGAGGCGCAACTGCAGTCCAAGCGAAAATTTGCCGCGTAGCTTGTCTTGAAGCGGTTCGAGTGCGCCTTCCATCTTCTTGGACGGACGCAGAAGAAAGCGCATGGCACACCTGGCCACAGCCATCGACAAAATGCTCATGGTATCCAGCACATGAACTGTTTGTCGGCAGGGTATGCAAGAGAGATATGGGTTGAATGTCGTTCATGAGTCATGCGGAATCACCCGAAAAAAGCATCCGGGTCCCGCAGACTCCAGAGACGCTGCGCGACTCCGTGTCGACGACTCCGAGCGAATGCTGGCCACATCGCCACGTTTGTCGACACGCGCACGACCGACTCAGGAAACCTGACATTCGCTCTGAAACATTTGAGAATGTTCCGACGAAATCACCGCAAAACGAAAGGGGCCGAAAGCTTTTTGCCTTAGATCAAATGTGGAAGGGGGGAATCGGGACGGCAGACATGCGATGCAAGTCCCATTCGGGGACGGCGTTGAGCAATGTTTCCGCGTCGCAATCTTTCATGTTGTCAAGGCGCGCTGTTGAGATGCCCTCGTCATCCGGCAGCGACGCGTCCCAACGCACTCGTGCTCCTTCAAAAATATCCTTCCTGGCAGACCGTCGCCATTTCAAATGAATCCTTAGTCTATGTCGCCTTTGAACATCACGAATAGGGGGCAAACCAGAAGCCACCATGGATGAGAAGGGCCCGATCAGAAAGAAGCGCAAGCGCCAGTGATGAAACTATTCCAAATTGCTGGTTTGCATAGCCACGCCACGGATCCGGTTCGAACACCACAAAGCGAGCATCTCGATATCCTACAGGGCACAATCCCGTCACTTGCATCACGCGTGGTCCCGTCAAACCCACAGCTTTGAACCGGAAGGAGGTCTCTGAACTTGCCTGCAAGAATTTCGGCATGCAAGCGGGCGTATGCATCCCATCCTGCGCCACAAACAGGATCCTCGTCCAGCAGGTCGGGAATGTCGCTTCTTGAAACGTTGAATGTCTGCTGGGATACCAAACGTCACCTTGTAGGCTGCAGGAGATTCGGCCTTGTTTGCATGCAAACAAGGTACGGAACTTACACAGCATATGACAAAGAAAACCAGGGTACGGGCGCAAGGTCGTGATGAATGCGTCCTCAGCATGAAGAGCTCATGCAGTTAATGTATGAACATCTTTCTTATCACCCTGTGTCGCCATCTAATCCGATCCTGTCCTCCCGGCAAAAAACTGTCGGACAGAATGGAATGCGTAAAGCGCGCACTGAAAATCGAGACGGGAGAGGGTGGAGCCGTGGGCCCTGCAGCGAGACACCAGTTGGTGAACTGCGGGGCTCGGGATGAAGGGGAGCGGTCGTCGGAGTGTAATTCTCTACTTCTTCTGTATTTTAGAGACACTCGGATCCTCACCCCACCTGTCTCAGGAGTCAGCATCGCGGTGTAGCATCGCATTCACACCGCTCTGGACCGCACGACTGGATGCTGCGCGCTGTCCACAGATTTTTTCACAGCCCAACATGCTGAGATCGCGTAAAGGAGACCGAAGTCCAAATCTCCGCTGTCGCGATGGACGATCACGTCAGCTCGGGGTGTTGCACCTGGTGGCGAGCCGTCAGTCGGGCAGCGGCGGAAACGAGGAGTCTGCCGAAGGCGTGTTGTCTGTGGGGCGCGCGACGGTCAACCAGGCTAGGAATCTCCTCGGCCTCCAGGTATACACCTATGCTTCCCACACCTCTGCAACTTGAAAAACTTCTCACAAATTGATTGTCACGACTAGGAATGCGCTCCGGAGAAGGTGGAACAGGCGCTTGCGCAGTTGTCCCGGCTGGATGATCAGATCGCCAGTGCGGCAGTAGGACGCAGTAACAGCAGTGCTCAACTCGATGCGCTGAGCGCATTAAAACGTAGTGCGGGTGAAGTCGCCGAGGAGCTGAGGCGCTTGCAGTACTCGGCCCCGCTCTCCATTGCTCTTCCAAACCTGTATCCCAGGCCGCCTAAACCACCGCGCCCAGCGCCGTCTGACGGCGAAAGTAACGACAAGGGGGAAGAATCCCGTGAAAAAGGATATGGACTTGGTTCGGCGCTGCGTGGGACAATGGGCAATCAAAAGAGACAGCGCGGAATGACACTCGACTGGGAAACTCCAACGAATGGAAAAGGCAAAGCCACCCGAAATGCGCCAAATCGGCGAGGGTTGGTAGGAGCCGGTGGAGACCGGCAGAGCTTGAATGCAGGGGTGGATATCGGTGGAACGGTGAGCCTGGAGCGAAGGGGTAAAGTGGTTGTGCGAGAGGCGCGGGCGCTGCTCGGCATCTCAAACCCTGACGCTTCCCAGGCACGAACCCCGTCCGCCCCGTGCCAAAGGCTGTCTGGGATTGTTTAAGTTTTCGTGGATGGGCTGTCTGGGATTGCAAGGGGTCTTGGTTATTTGTGTGTGTGCATTGACTCTGCAGAGGATTGTTTGGCAGGTTCGGGATCTCGAAGAGGCTCAAGCGGCTCTGGAAGTAATGGCACGGGAGCTCACGGGGGCAGCAAGGGACGCGCGTGAGAGAGAAACGACAGGTGACAGTGGCACTGCGGGCCAAGCAGAGGGGCTCGAACGACTGTTGCGTGAGGTGGAAGGCACTGCAGGACTTCTCCGCGAATTTGGATACAATCTCCCGTCAGCGCCACTTCCGTTCTTTCCTGCCACGTCGCGCAGGCCACCTGACAGTGCGAGCAGGGTCAATCGCGGTGGGAGGCAGGGTACTGTTGTGGTCGATGCACCACCAAAATCTCGGAGGGCAAGTCGGGGGGAGTGGGGGGCCATTTCAGCCGGGATATCTGACCTGTTCCGGGGGCGGCCTCGGCTGCCGATGGGACTGCGCAAAATGCGGTTTGAGGAGCTGCTTGCGACGCTGGAACCATTGGTAAAAGAGGGCAGCGCAGGGCTCAGTAGCGGCGACGCGGCGACAGCGATGAACTTGGTCAAACGTATTCGCAGGCAGGCACGCGGGGCCGACAGCAAGAGCCGCGTCGATGCACTCATGCTGCGGCTTGCAAGGGACGCGTGCGGCGGGGTGGAAAGACTCTCGCCTCGCGAAGCGTCGTTAGCGCTGGCGGCCCTCGCGGACTGCGCACTCACTCCAGAAGATAAGGCGATTTTGCTTCTGCTGCAGCCTGGAGAGAAGGTTCCAAGCGAGTGGGAGGAGGGACGAGAATACCAAGTTGGAGGCGGAGGTCGGGGAGCCGGGGGAGCTCGCAAGTGGGAGCGAGGGGACCTGGCGGTGGTCACGCGGACGGATGGGTCGCGCTGTTTTGGGCGGGTCGAAAGGATGGAGGATGGGCGAGTTGAAGTGCGTGTGAGTGAGAGCCGTGACGAAACTCTTGCGCTCGGGTCCTTCGAGCGCAACGAAAGAAAGAGCAGGGTGCGTTTCGAGGAGGCAGGGACGCTCGGTCGGCTAGTGGACGCTCGATTTCGAACACTGGCAGAGCGGCGCGCCGCGGTGCAGGAACTGGCTGCGCACCTCGTGCGGCCCGGTGTTCTAGATCAGGGGATTCCACAAGATGCAGCCACGGCTGCATGGGCGCTTGCGCGTCTATCGCTGCCGCTGAGGCAGCCCCTTTCTGCACTCCAGCAGCACGTTTTGCGGCCTGGAATTGTCGGCGCGGCGGAAGCGCGCGACTTGGCGACACTGCTCTGGGCGCATGCAGAACTCCTAAATGATGCCGCGCCCCGCGCTTTATTCGCGGGACTGTCGACGCGTCTTGCGAGCACCAATGTGCTAGCAGTGTGCAACGAGCAAGATGTTGCCACCTGTGCGTGGGCGCACGGCAAGGCACGCTTGCGAAACGCAGCGCTTATGCGAGCACTGGGGCAGCGTGCAGTTGAAATCAGCCCGCTGTCGGCGCAGGCAGCTTCAAACCTGCTTTGGGGCATGGCAGAAGTGGCTGTGCTGGAGCCGGACCTAGCGCGCTCTGTCGGCGACCCGCTTGCTCGCGACCCCGCCGCCCTCGGCGCCTTCACAACGCAGGGTGCCGCACTCACGCTGTGGTCGCATGCCGTGCTGGGCATTCCCGAGGCCCCGCTTGCGCAGGCTCTCCTTGCTCAGGTCGCCCGTCGTGGGACGGCCGAGCTGCTCACTTCGGACAAGTGCCAAATTCACCAGATGCTTCTTTCGCTGTCACTACCGGAGCTAGACAACAGTTCCGACTATGCACTTGCAGCGCTGCGGCACGAATGCAAGAAGGCGTTTGAAGAGAATTCAGCTGCACAGCAGCGGTCCTCTGAAGCAGAATCGGCCGTGCTTGAGACGCTAGTGGAGCTGGGAGAAGAGTGCCGCCGCGGGGAGATCCTCCCCGGCCTTGGCTACTCGATCGACCTCTGGCTGCCCGCGCGAGGGATTTGCGTGGAGGTCGATGGACCCTCTCACTTTGTTCGCATTCAACAGGAGCGCGCTGGAGATGTGAATCTTTCCCACGGCGCTCTTGCCGTTCCGCCGCCCGTGGCTAGCGGCGAGGGTCTTGTGCTTGACGGGCCATCACTGCTCAAGCACCGGCAGCTCCGCGCAGCGGGCTTTCGCGTACTCTCCCTCCCGTTCTGGGAGTGGGACGCCGTGGCCACGGCGTCTCCGAAAGATCGTCAAGAGTGGCTTCAAGCCCGGTTGCTCGAAGCCTAGAGCTAGTCTTAGAGCACTGCAATCAGTTCAGGATTGCGGCCGCAAAGCACTCATCCATGCTGCTCAAATTCTGACGTCAAGAATAAACTTCAAAAATTGAAAGATATAGCGCTCTAACAGAAAGAGAGAGTGTGTGTGCTGAATAAACTCGTACAGACCGGCCATCATACAACCACATCAAACCGATAGGCACGCAAAGACCCTAAACGGTGCAAAAAACATAACCCAGACTGCGAAAAAACCACGGCCGGGAGCCTCCTCACCCTGCACGCCCAGCACGCCCGCGCACGATACAAAAGAATAATGATGCTAGAAAAGCGGGCATGGAGGAAAAGAGAGAAAGATACGTTGAAACAACGACAACAAGCTGGAAAACCGGGAATAACAGTGCTAGGACGGCGGGCAAGGAGAGAAGTATCCGTTTATTGACAAACAGTCACAGATCGCAGAGCGAAAAACAGTGGGCGAGCAGGGGCCGGGAGACCGCAGCAAGGAACGCGAGGACAAAGTAAAGTAACTACTTTTTTGCTTTACAAACACGGTTTGATCGCATGACTTTCACCACGGTCACCGTCCGGGGACACTTGTTGATGTGCGGCACAGATCAAGTACTGGCGCACGTTCCGGTCCTCCCGAATGGTGAAGCAAGCGCAGCTGCGCGCAGCGGCGCAACAGAGGCCGCTGGGGCAGCGGACTCCATCAAACAGGAGGCGAGGCCTGGGCATGCGGCTACTGCTTGCCCATGGACCCTTTCCAGAGGATTCGCAGAAAGTTCATCAACGGAGGAACGCCGGGTCGGCAAGTCTACGGCAGCGCCCGGGCTTGTGTGCAACGAGTCTTGCAGCTCCACTCTTGCGGAACCAGGGCAGCGCGATGGTTTGAGGCCAACAGAGGAGAAGTGGGCGATGCACAGCGCTCCGAGCGCAAGAGCTTCATTGGAGCTTCACGCCCGCGTGCGAGCAATGCTGGGCCCATATCGCACTAATACTTGGCAGTGTGCACGCCCGCTACCCTCCGAACATCGAAAATCTGGCCGTAAGGTGTCGCGGTGGCGGTTCTCGACGTCAGCAATGCTGGCCTACGCGCTGCTCTTAAGTTCAGTTTCAAGCTTGGATACAGAAGGAGTGGAGAAGCTCTCAACACGAGCAAGATCTCCGATGGTCAGTGTGGTGAGCCGATGACCCTAGCCATATTCGAAACATCTGAGGCTACGACTGACTTGGCAGCATCAGCGTTAACCTCTGGGCTTCCACGACAGGCGGTGCTGAGCAAATCCAGCAACCTATGGAAGCGCGCCATGGTCCGCGCAACTTGGTTCCAGCTCCCAGAGGTTCAGAGCGGCGCACTTGTCGCCAGGTCTGACTCAGGCCGCTTTCGCTCTTTCATTGTAGCCATTGGGTCCGGACTTCACATGCTGCCCTGATCCGGCATGTCGACCAGGTTTTTCGTTGCTCGCCCAGTGAGCCTGCAGGAAAGGAAACAGCTTGTCCAGGAGCAGCAGAATTTTGGAGACATCGAAGTGGTCCCTGTGGACGAGCACTACGCTAACATCACGCACCAGACGCTTGCCGCGCTGCGCTACTTCTCGCATCCGGCAGAAAACATCTCCGCACCGCTCTTTATCGTCAAGACCGACGACGACGTGAGACGATCCGCTCTGCTGCACACGCTGCCCAGCCGAGCTGATCTTCTCGAACTATAGCCAGTGCCCCCTCTCCTCACCTGACGCGCAGGAAGTGCGCTGATAGTCGTCACCTGGCGCACGTCGCGCGCCAGGTGTTCGTGCGCGCAGGGGCCCTTGTGGAGTACTTCTCTGCGATCGCAGCGCAGAACAACAACACGCCCCGGGCGCCGCGCATCTACGGTGGCTGGCGGGTTGAGGGGGCCAAGGCGCACAGGCACATCTGCGCCACAGCTTGCGCGCACCACGCCGTACCTCGCTGCGTGTCAACGTGAGCGCGGCGGCAGGGGCGGCAAGTGGCGCCTGACCAAGCAGGAATTTCCCAACGACACTCTGCCGCTTTACATGTCTGGTCCGACGCACTTCATGTCTGTGCATCTCGCGCAGCGCATCGTCAGGTATTTGCGCTTGCCCCGCAGGCCCAGGCGCTGCCGGAGGGGAAGCGGTTTAGGATTCAGGTTTAGGCTGCGCAAGACGCAGACGCGTCGAGTACGATGTGATTGGTTGATTGATTGATTGATTGCCCCGGCTTGCGCGCAGGCGGTTCGACGCCCTGAAGGGCACGATGCCCACGCTGCGACTTGAGGATGTTGCGGTGCTCCCCGCACACCAAACGGCGGGGGGAATGCCCCCCGAGTCTCGTGCCTCCCGATCGGACTCGTGCCTCCCGATCGGTTGCTCCCCTCCTCGTTTGGCCCGGCGTCCCAATCACGCCCGCCCTGCCCCGCAGGTGGGCTTGTGGGTGGCCGAGATCAGCAAGGACACGCGCGTGCGCATCATTGACGACCGCCGATTCCACAAGGAAGAGCCCGCCATGGCAGCTGGCTGGTGCACGCACCGCACGCGTGCAGGATCGCTATGTCGCGACCGCCTTGTCGCCGATGTCACCAGCCAGGCTGACTGTCTGCTCGGACCCGCGGTGCCAGGGACGCCTTTGCGAGCCGTGGTCAGTTGCGGTGCTGGTCGAGACAGGCCGCCCGCTCCTCTTCGAAGCGCAGGATGTGCGCCGGGCGTTCGAGGACATGCTGGCCTCGGAGCGGTGCTGCCCCTCCGCGGGCCCTCCTCTGGTCCACATGAGCCACGTCTCTGGTTTTCATGAGCCAGGATGCTTCACAATGAGTGCTGACACCGAGTCGCTCTCTCGGGCCAGGGCGAGGGAGCCGCTTTCCGTCGGCGTTTGCCCCAAGGGTACCACGCTAGACGACGTGGAAGAGCGCAGGCGCTGCGAGAAGGCAGTCTCCTGTTCCCAAGGCCCCCAGAGAATGCTGCTCTATTCGCGCGCTGGCGAGACGAGCGATCCGCCATAGGCATGACGAATGATGCCATCGAGATCGTGAATCCGCATGTTCCGCTCTGCAGGAGAGAGGAGTCGCTTCATCGCTCAGCCCCGCTGCACTCGACTGTTCTCCGTGGCTCGCAGCGTACACCCGGAAGGCGCAGGGGAAGCCGGTGGGCAACCGGGGGGACTTCAGCAACCTCGTTCCGGGGGGAAAAGAATTTATACAGGGGAAGGCTGAGGAGGCTGTGCTCGAAGAGGCGAGGACAGCGCGAGCGAATTGGTACCAAGGACAAGGCTCAGCCGCAGCGGGCCCCGAGGAGGCAAAGCGGAGCGGGAAGCCCAAGGAGCCGTCGCGAATCGTGGTCGGTGCCCGTTTGGGCCCCGGACTGCGACTTGCAGCAGAGCGCGATGTTGCGGCAGCCGCAAGTGTTGCGGTAGCCACTTGCAGCAGAGCGCGATGGCGGCTGCACCGCTGCGTGCTTCCGTCCACTCGTGGAGCCTCACGTTCCCCTCACCCCTTGCCACTCAGGTGCGAGTGATGGACGCTGAAATGGAGGAGTACCACCCGTTTCTAGCGGCCCGCGGGAAGCAGCTGTGTGAGGTCTTCCCCCCGGCCCGGGCTCCCGGGTAGCCAGAGACCCGCTCGCTGCACTGCAACACCTACAACGCGTCGGCGCGGCGTGGCAGATTCCGTGCACCTTCCGCAACTCATCGCATCTCCTTGGCGCGCGGCATGATGTGGAGCTGTACCTTGGGGACAAAGAGCTGTACCGGTCGTCACCGGGCAGTCGAGAGCTTGCGCCACGGAGCGACGGCGCGCTGCGTGCGGTCGCGTTCCGCGAGGCCACCTCCAAGTTCCCGGTACACGCATGGGGGAAGTACGACCTTCATATCACGTACGAAGTTTCGAACGCAGCTCAAGGAGCGAGTGCATCTGCTGGCGTGACTTACGGCTATCTCGAGAGTCTCGACCTGCTGCTCTCTGAGGCCTTGGCGGGTCGAAGCCCCCGCTGCACCTCTCTCGCAGGAGGCCACCTTTTTGAACCGCACGTTTGCTGCTGGCAGCCGCTCAGGCTACTCACAGCGCGCTGGCCAGCGACGCAGCCCCGGGCGTAGGTCGTGTGCGGCTGTGTGCGCTGACACTGGTCTGCCCCCAAATGTTGCAGCACCGCAGCGCAACGAGCGACCGGATGTGATGGCCGCAGTCATTCTGCGCTGCGGGGATGGCAAGCCGGAGGGCGATGGTCGGCGTCAGCGCTCCGCGTTGCTTCGCGAGCTGGTCGGTCTCATGCCTGTCCGGTCCTACGGGCTTTGCGTGAACAACGCCAGGTGGCCGCAGGGCGCTGAGCGTGACAAGATGGTAAACTAAAGCCAAGCCTGCTCCTCACACCTCTCACACCCGGCCGCGCTCGCGGCCTCTTTTTCAGGCGCTCAGTCTGCTGCGAGGCAGGCGGTGATGCGTCGGGCGCGCTTCTGCCTCGCCCACGAAAACTCCAACAGCACGGTGCCCAGCCGCACCTTTCTGCCCGCGCACGCGCCGACGCACCCGCATCCTCAGCACCACGTGCGTTGATTGCGTCGTAGGACTACGTCACGGAGAAACTGTTCGACTGTCTCCGTGCGGGCGCCGTGCCCGTGGTCGCCGGTGGTGCGCACGTGCGGCGCTTTGCTCCTCCCGGCGGCGCGGTTTTTGTCGCAGACTTCGGTAGCGCAGCGGAGCTGGCGGAGCACCTGCTTCGTCTCGACCAGGCGCGGCCCGTCAACCGGCCTGTGGCACCCGTCATTGCGAAGCAATGCCATTTGACCTGTGCTTTTCGTTCTACAAACGCTGGTTCTGGCACGCGTGTATATCCACCCTGATGCAGCTCACAGAGTGTAGCGCCCGTTGTGCTGAGAGCTACTCTGACTGTTCAGGACTATGGCGCTTTCGAGGCGATGCGAGCATGGGTGCACCAGGCACAAGATCTCGAGTCGGTTCTCTCCCCGGACCGACCGTTGCTTTGCCAATCATAGCACGCCTAGCTGGCGCCATCGCCCTTTTCTGTGGTCATAGCAAGGTATTGTGTGCCCGTCGGCCCTGTTCTGGCCTTGTTTCTGACGTCAGGGGTCGCTCGGACGCGTGAATGCTGGAGTACTCCCTCAGAATTGCAACTGCTGGCACTGACACGCAGGCTTGCCGTAGGCGCCTTCGCAGGTCGTCGATTGGGTTGCGCTCATGCGTAGCATCGAGGCGGTGCAGGCGCGCTGCCGCCTGTGCCATCGAGCGGCGGAGCGTCTGGGACGCGCCTGGTCGGAGCCTTCGAAGCGGAGTTGGAACGAGAACGAGGAACAGCGCCGCAGACGCTGGATGGAGGAGGCGCGGCGGCGCATCGCTGTGGAGGACCGATCGAGGCGGCGGAAGTCCGTGAAGACGATGCGTCACACTGAGCTCTAGTCACAAGGGAATCCGCCCAATCAGGATGAGGGAATTGCTCGCCCGAGCAGGCTGTACCGCGAGTGCGTGCTCGACCGCCAACCTTCTCATGAACAGGGCCTCTGTATGCTCCACACATTCCCAGTACTTGACACCCTCCATTCAATACAGCTTACCACAATCAGCACAGCCTAACTTCTATACTTCAGCACTACTTCAATTTTTCTCTACTGCAATACCGCAGGCATGGGGCATCCCGCCCTCTGAGAACGGCAGGCACCGACAAGCCCTCCTACAAGCAGGGGCTCGTTGGATCGGGAGCGCTCACTTCTTCTTCTTCCCGCCTTTCTTGGCACCTTTCTTCTTTTTCTTCTTGCCCGCATCGGCCACCAGCGACGGCGGGCAGGCAGTCGGCGCGCGCGGGGCCCACTGCACTTTGAAGTCGAAGCGGTGTGTGCGGGCCCGAGAGAGGTTCCGCATAGCTGTCGCGGTGCGCGGGTGCGCGTGCCCGTGCTCGTAGGCGAAGACATCGCGCGCGCGCTGGTACGACTCGATCGCCTCCGTGACCCGCTCGAGCGTCTCCAGGCACGCACCCTGCACACCGCGCCCCAAGGCTTATGCCACGGCTTTGCTGCAAGGCGGTGGGGCAGCCACCGCGCTGAGAGGTCTTGGGCGCAAAGAGAAGGGGCCGGGGCGGCGTATGGAGGCGGGACGGCAAGGGCAACCGCACCATGTTGTTGTAGAGGAGTCCTGTGTCCATGTGGAGCTCCCCGAGCGTGCGCTCGCGGATGTCTCGCGCGCGCTGGAAGAAGGAGAGCGCCACCGCCGGTTGTCCCATGTGGTACAGAACGCCCCCTATGCAGCTGCGCGCGTAGCGGAGAGCAGGTGCGTCAGCAGGACGGCCAGTAGAGGCATCAAGCAGCGGAGCGGGCGTGCCTGTACGCAAGCGCGCAATTCGGCGAGTCCTGGAGCGTGTCGCCAACCAGCCTGCAGTCGCCAACCAGCCGCACCGGTCAGGTCAGCGAGCTGTCCTGGCCCCCGCAACTTGCGCCACGCCTCGCGGACGCTGTGCATGGGTCGAGCTGCGGTTACAGGGAGCCCAACCTTCCCTCCGAGTAGCACGCGAGCGCCAGCTCCTCCAGCCCGGCGGACTCGTAAACCTTGGAGCCATTCACCACAACTCAGTTTCATGCCGGCAACTCCTAAACCAGCTCGAGCGCCTGGCGCTGCAGCGCCTGTACGGCTTCCTGGTAAGGCAGGGCGCGGATAGACCTCGCCGAGTGCGATGAAGAAGTAAAGAAGGACCCCTGGGGGCGCGCCCGCCCCCCAGTCCTCCACCGGGGTAGCCTGCGGGGTCTGCGCTCGCGCTCTTGGCTGAGGGGCGCGCCCAAGGCCCCGGAACTGGTAGGCCGGGTGCCTCCACGCGGCGCCAGCGGGCAGCAGGGCGCCAGCAGACAGTGGGGTTGGTCATCGCGCGGGCCAGCTTGGACCTGATCTGTTGCGGCCACTGGAGGGGGGCACGAAGCTACAGTACAGTACGGGAAGCGGTAGGGGGAACGGTAGGGAGGGGGGGGGGGACCTGATCTGTTGCGGCCTCCCCTTCTGCTGGCTCCGGCGGAGCCTCGGCGTCTGCGGCCCCCCGCGCCTCGGCCGCAGCGCTCTCAACCTGCGCAACACCAACAGTTACCGGGCGGCGCAGCAGCGCGTCACGCAGAACCCAGCCGACAGGATCGCGCGCTGCCGCGAGCGCTGAGAAAGCCTCCGCGCGAAGGGCCAGTCGCCCCCGCCCCCCGCCCCCAGAGAAAGCGACAGACGAGGGACGCATCGACCTGGGCGGCCCAGGTGTTGAGTGCGAGAAGGTATGTTTCGGTTGCGGCTTTGAATCGTTGCGAGTTGTGGTGAATCAGCGCAGTCTCCATGAGTGCACCGATGGGGTGCGGCGCCGCGGGCGCAAAGAGCTGGTCGCGTATCAGGTTTGCTATGCTGCCCGTCGCGGGACGCCGGCCCTCTGCGCGCCCAGACCCGTGATCGAACACGCGGAGTCCTTTCCGCTCGAGCTCTGGGCCGTCGTCATTGCGGACGGGAGCTGCGTGGGCCGCGGAGTTGTTGAGCGAGACGAGCGGGGCCCCTCGCTCCAGGCGCCGCCGGAAAAGGAAGTCACGCAGGTTGGCCTCGAGCGTGATGCCGATGAGGGAGAGGCTCTGCGAGGGAAAGCTTGCGGGCGCGTCTAGTGGGATGAACTTGGAGAGCAGCGAGTGGTAGGCGATCTCTATGCGGCCAAACATCGATAGCACCTTGCCAGTCTGTGTCGCGTACTTGGCGGCGTAGGGCGGGCGGGAGAAGCCGAGGAAAGCCGCGTGCACGAGCAAGAGCATCACCTGCGACACGCTCATGGCCGCCTCGTTGATCGGGGTCTGGTGCGACGGCACGGAGTTGACGACCATGTCATACATGACAGGCACCTCGTCAACCGTGACAAGGTCAGGCAGCACGTTGAGCGCGCGCAGAAAGGAGGTAACGTCGATAAGAGTGACGACTTTGACGGTGCGGCTCGTGGCCCCGCCGGGCGCACGCTCCGTCAGCCACTGGGGCATCTTGCTGCGCTGCCGGCGCTCCGAGTCCTGCGGACCATGAGCACTATCCCTTGCGGAAATGTCCACACCCTGAGTATCCAGGGCGATTTCACGGTGGGTCGTGAAGCGGTGGAGCATCTTATCCACGTGTTTCTCGTAGAGAAGTAGAAGCTTCATGCTGCGCTCCTGAAATACGAACCCTGAGACCTCACTTTCACCGATGTCAATGTATGCCATCGGAACGAGCCACTTCTCAAGTATAAGGTTGATTGCTACCATTGCACGACACTCAGCGTACTTGACCCTTGCAATGGCCACGAGAATGCGCTTCAACGCGTCGTAGTTGACCGATGTTTCCCACCACTCCGCCCTCCCCGTGATTCGCACGTACGCGTCTCGGACGGCCGAAAACGTCACACGCTGATCCATGAAGCCGGCATCGCGACAAAGACGAAATACGCCGGTGCCAGACAGGCGAAGCTCTGGGTCCGAGTAGTCCAGTGCGGTTGAGTACGGTTCTCCCGTGCAGTAGTGGGCAAACACCACCTGCAGCGGGGAAATTGCCCTTGAGAAATTGTGTTTCCGGTACGAGCTAGCGTCACCACCCCAGCACCTCAGAGCTATGAAGCTAATCACGAGAGTCCCCGATCAAGGCTGCAGGAAAGTCCGTTCAAGGCTGCAGGAGAAAGAGGATTTGGGACACCACCTGCACGTCCGTGTACGCCTTGTCATATACCGGCGAGTCCTCCATGACAAGCTTCCCCTCGATAGGCTCCTTGGCCTGCCAACCGGGCACGCCGTGCTCCAACATTAATTCGGACTGGCTGTTGGCACCGCGGCGCGCACAGCAGGACTACGAGGGCGCGGCCGCTTGGGCCGACACGGGGTTGCTGGTGCCGAACAAGGCGCAACCTGCTCCCGCTCTAGGTCGTGGTAGTACCACTCTTCAAGCACATCCCACACGACAGCGAGCCGAGCGAGCGCGTAGTCGAGGTTATCTGCCGCAGCGTCGAAGCCGCGCTGGTAGTCCGGGTCCTCGGGGTGCTGGTCGAGCATCGTGATCGCGGTCGAGCCGAGCGCGCAGCGCAGGCACATTTCCAGGAACTCTGGGAAGTGCACGTCACCTGTCGAGGTGTCGCGCCACCCTTGCTCTCGTGCAGTGTTCTCGTGGTTCCCGGCGCGGACCGCGCCTGCGAGGTCCTCCTGGCGTAGCGGCCCGCCTCGGTCGCGCGGGATGAGCTCTCTGAGCATACGTGATAGCTCCGTCTTCGAGACCTTGCGCTTCGGATTGGTCTCGAGCGTGTGCCAGGTCGGTGCCTGGCACATGCAGCGATACACGCGCCGCACTGCGTACTCTTTCTCCAGACACACCATCTGGATCGGCGTCGAGAGGATCCAGCGGTTCAGCAATACGTCGTCCTTTGAGCGTGGCTCTGCCTGCAGGTTGGTCCCCACCAGTGCCTTGAAGCCCTCCCATCGCCAATCTGCGACCTCTTCGGGACTCGCATCTGCACTCGGCCTCGGTCCAGCCATGTCGGGCACTAGCGAGCTCTGCCGAGCGTAGCGGATCAGCGCAGCGTGAAAAGCATCCTGCAGGAGGATCGGTTCTGTGCCACCCTCTCCGTCTGGCTGGTGTGTCGCCACCTCGAAGAAACAAGTAGTGGCTTGTCCGTACGTCCATGAATTATTGAACAGCACAGCGTCGCGGAAAAACTTGAGGAAGCTGTCCAGTGGAACCCCGGAGTCCTCCCTGTACCGATCAAACAGTCCCTCGACAGTCACGCCATCGCCTTTGCTTCGCTGTGGTGGACCGGGAGTCGAAGCCGACTCCTCCCCCTCATTTATTTCTGGCTTCCGTTCAGCCGCGTCAACCATTGAAAGCCGTGCCTTCCGTGCCAGCAATCCCTCGACACAGGGCGTCGGCACGGTAGGACCTCCCGGCAACGGAATCTATGGTGTAAGTTTAGGTGAACGTTGACTTTTGATTGAAACACAAATTCTTGGTTCCTCAGCCTTTGTCCGTCATCCCTTCATCAAAAAACCACCCACAGCCGCACGAGCTGCGGACAGTGATTAGGAGTCCCCTCGGTTCCCAGCTCATCATCATACCGAGCTTTCGAAGAGGGCCACTCCACTTTCTCTCGACGCCACTCCGTGACGTTGATCGGATCAGTGGGAGCCGCACGAAACCAAGCAGAAAGTTGCCCGCAGATAACCAAGCGTAGCACGGCATGACTTCC
>ENA-UOXV01001179-UOXV01001179.1-marine-metagenome-genome-assembly--contig:-NODE-1179-length-37131-cov-8.606619_pt1 | contig 37131 bp, 45 predicted proteins | sample MGYA00238165_ERZ766961 | MGnify/ENA primary metagenome ERZ766961 (study PRJEB28924, sample SAMN03173240) | marine metagenome | biome: Marine; feature: Water; material: Subsurface seawater | place: North... | reverse complement strand
ATTTGAAAGGGAAATTAGATGGTACTGCCATAAGAGTCCCTACTGCCAATGTTTCACTTGTGGACTTTAAATTTAACACAAAAAAAGAAATTACTGTTAACGCACTTAATGAAAAATTTAAAGAATACGAAAGTTCTTCACTAAAGAATATCTTAGGCTTAGACAGTGACCCAAAAGTTTCATCAGATTACAATCATGATCCTAGAAGCTCTATTCTGGATCTTACTGAAACGACTGTCATTTCCCCAACTTTTGGGAGAATAATGACCTGGTATGATAATGAGTGGGGTTTTTCAAATAGAATGCTTGAGACTACAAAACAACTGTGTAAATTATAATTATGAAAGTTACATCTACAGTAAAGAAAATCTTATCATCTTATGATAGCGAAAATTATGGTGTTAAAACAAACCTCTCAAGAATATTAATGCAAGGTAAACTTGCTGGAACAGGGAGATTAATTATACTTCCTGTTGATCAAGGTTTTGAGCACGGCCCTGATAGAAGTTTCGCTGTTAATACGCCAGCTTACGACCCTTTATATCATTGCCAATTGGCAATCGACGCTGGTCTTAGTGCTTACGCAGCACCATTAGGGATGCTTCAAGCAGGAGTAGAGAGTTTTTATGGACAAATTCCAACAATTTTAAAGATTAATAGCTCTAACACCTTAGCACAATCCATGGATCAAGCTGTTACAGGATCTGTTGATGATGCTATTAAAATGGGTTGTAGCGCTATTGGTTTTACTATCTACCCAGGATCAGATCATAATTTTGATTTGATGGAAGAATTTAGACAACTATCTAAAGAAGCAAAAGATAAAGGTTTGGCTGTTGTTTTATGGGCCTATGCTCGTGGTAAGGAAATTTCCAAACAAGGTGAAACTGCAATGAATATAATTTCATATGCAGCTCATATGTCTGCTTTATTAGGGGCTAATATAATTAAAGTAAAACTTCCTACTGATTTTATTGAAGATGATCCAACTAAAGTTGCTTTCGAGAAAAAATTAATCGAGATAGGATCTCTGAGAGATAGAGTGGCGCATATCAAAAAAGTTGCTTTTGCAGGTAAGCGTATAGTTGTTTTTTCTGGTGGAGATACAAAAGATGATATTGCCCTAATGGATGAAATTAAAGCCATTCATCACGGCGGCGGTAATGGTTCCATTATTGGTAGAAATTGCTTTCAAAGAAAAAGAGAAGACTCGCTAAAGTTGCTTAATCAGATGATTGATATATATAAATCTAAATGAAAATAGGTGCGAACGAACTAAAGGTTGGTAATATTATTCAACACAACAACTCACTTTGGAAAGTAGGAAAACTTTCTCACACACAACCTGGTAAAGGAGGTGCTTACGTACAAGCGGAGTTAAAAAATATTTCTAATCAATCTAAGTTGAATGAAAGATTTAGAAGTTCTGAGTCAATTGAAAGAGTGAGATCAGAACAAATAGAGCATCAGTTTTTATTTAGAAGTGGTGACGAATTTACTTTTATGAATAGTGTCAACTATGAGCAAACTATTCTTAATAAAGAAATTATTGATGATAATACCGCTAATATTTTAGAAGATGGGATGACGGTTATTATAGAATTTTTTGACGAAAAACCCATGAATGTTAATCCTCCCGATCAAATCATATTGGAGATTGTTGAAACTGAAGCAGTTATTAAAGGTCAAACAGTATCTTCATCTTACAAGCCAGCTCTCTTAGAAAAAAATATCAGAACCACTGTACCTGGCCATATTGAAGTGGGCGATAAAATTAAATTAAATACTAAAGATTTTACTTACATAGAAAAATCTAAATAATAGCTTTAATGGCATTAATCCCTCCTATTGTTACAGTAATGGAAAAGGCTTGTAAAAATGCTTCTAAATCTCTGATTAGAGATTTTGGAGAACTTGAAAAACTTCAGATCTCGAGAAAAGATATGAATGATTTTGTATCTTCTGCTGATATTAAATCTTCTAAATCTATCGCATATAGTCTTAACAAAGATAAACCTGATTTTTTACAAATCGATGAAGAAACTTTTAAAATATCTGATAAAGAAAAATTAAATTTAGATACGCCTATATTTATTATAGATCCATTGGATGGGACTTTAAACTTTATGCACGGTATTCCTTTTTTTGCGATCTCAATAGGTCTAGTAGTTAAAAAAGAAATTATAGCTGGAGTAATTTATAATCCTATATTGAATGAATTTTTTTGGGCGCATAAGGGAATGGGTACTTGGTTAAATGGGACTAGAATTAGAGTATCTAATAGAAGACACTTAGAAGATTGTATGATTGCAACTGGATTTCAAATTAAAAATCAAAGTTCACTTCCAAGTTATTTTAAAGAATTTGAATCAATCGGATCAAAATCTGGTATTCGCAGATTAGGTTCAGCCGCAATGGACTTAGCATATGTTGCAAACGGAAAATTTGATGGCTTTTGGGAGCACAATCTCCATATGTGGGACATAGCTGCTGGCATCATTTTAGTTCAAGAGGCTGGAGGAATAGTCGTAAATGAAAAAGGTCAAAGTTTTGATTTATCATGTGATTTGAGCCTTATTGCAAGCAATCCCAGTATTTATCAAGAATTAGCTAATAATTTATAACTATTTACTTGATTTTTTCTCTCTAAAATCTATTTTCCTTACACAATGAAAGAAAAATTACACCCAGATTACCACGAAATTACAGTTCAAAGGACTGATGGCTCTACCTACAAAACTCGTTCTACATGGGGTAAAGCCGGAGATACCATGAAACTTGAAATTGACCCGCTCTCTCATCCTGTTTGGAATAAGGGTTCTGGAAAAATGATTGATTCAGGTGGAAGAGTTGCTCGTTTTGAAAAGAAATATAAATCCTTTAAGATTTAAAGAATATAAATAATGGAAAATAAACCCTTAATGCCTCTCGCAACAGCTGTATGGCTTGTTGATAATACATCCCTAAGTTTTGCACAGATATCTCAATTTTGTCAGCTCCACGAACTAGAAATTCAAAGTATTGCTGATGGAGAAGAAGCTTACAATATGAAAGGCTTGAATCCCATTGCAAGTGGACAACTTACAAAAGATGAAATTAAAAGATGTGAAGATGATTCAAACGCGGAATTAACATTGCAAACTCACAAAAGTCAAAATATTCATATCAGATCCAATACAAAAAAATATCTACCTCTCTCTGTTAGATCAGAAAGACCAAAAGCAATTGCATGGTTAGTGAGAGAGTATGGAAAAATCTTAACTGATATTCAAATTGCTAAGTTAACTAGTTCAACAAAACCAACCGTTGCAAATATTCGCGCAGGTAATCAAGCACAACCAATTACTGAGTTTAGAAGCCCTACCGATCTAGGACTTTGTACTTACGAAGAGCTAGAAAAAATTGTAGACAAAGGTCAGCGAAAGGCTGAGAGAGATCTAAAGGCAAAAGAAAAAGCTAAAAATACTATTCCGTCTTTGTAAAAAATAAATACACGTCACCTAATCTAATTCCAAACTTTTTCATCGCAGCTTTATTAAAGACCCTTTTTGAATCTTGCATGATTAGCCAATCATCAAACTTAACATTCATAATACCATCTTTGTATTTTAATTTTAGCGTGTAATGCCAGTTAATAGCATTGCCAGATCTTTTACCTTCAGCGAAGCCTTTTATATCTGATGACTCCCCTCTGTAGGTTGTCTCAGATGTTTTTGTGATTATCCATTTACGAAACTCTTCTTCACCATCATCATATAAAAAAGTCTCATTTAAAATAAAAGCATCCTTTTCCTGAATGCCTTCCATATCAACAGTGAATTGTCTTTTAACGTTGCCAAATCTGTCAATAAATAAACCTGAAGCTGAGGTTTTCCCCAAAAAGTATTCTTCAATTTTTAAAACTGGTTTGTTGTCTGAAAAATTATCTAATTTCATGTTGCCACATCCTATCAAAGTCATAGAAGTAAGAATAAATATAATCTTCTTCATAAATAACATAATTTTTTTACGACGTAACAATTTTTTAGACCTACGACTTAGTAAAATCAATTTGACAAACATCAATAGTTTTTGCCTTAAAACCACCATAACAATAGGAAAGGTAGAAATTCCATGTTCTTTTAAACTCATCTGGAAAGCCCAAAGAATTAAGATTAGTCCATTTTTTGTTAAAATTTTGACTCCAAATTAAAAGAGTTTTAGAGTAACTATCAGCCATTTTTCTATTTAATTTAAAAGTAAAATTCAAATTTTTAGCTATTTTATCCAGTTCATTCATGCAAGGTAACATTCCTCCAGGAAAGATATATTTCTGAATAAAATCAATTTTTTTAATATAGTTTTTGAAATACTTATTATCAATTACAATAGTTTGCATTGAAAAAACTCCTTTAGGAATTAATAAATCTCGGATTTTTGAAAAATAATCGTTCCAAAATTCCATTCCAACAGCCTCAAACATCTCAATTGAATAAACTCTGTTGTACTGACCTAAGTGCTCCCTATAATCCCTATAAATAACATTTAATCTTTTTTCAAAACCATATGTTTTGGATTTTTCTGACACATAATCGAATTGTTTTTTAGATATAGTTAAAGTATCTACTTGTATGTCGGGAAATTTATTTAATAAGTAAAAGGCAAAGCTACCCCATCCTGATCCAATCTCGAGTACCTTGTCACCAGACATTGGTAGATTATTAGTGATAAGACTTTCAAACTTTTTGATTTGAGCTTCTGAGAGGGTCTCATCACCATTTTGGAAAAAACCAGACGAGTAAGTTAGAGTATCATCTAACCAAGTTGTATAAAATTGATTACCAAGATCATAATGGGAGTGAATATTTTTTTTACTTTGTTTAATAGAATTTTTTGTTTTCCGTTTATAGGATTTAGATATGAAACGAAAAAATGATGAGCCATCCATTTCATCGTCGAAAGCAGATCCGTTAAGAGCACCAAATTCAAGAAATTCACTTAAATTGTTCACATGAAATTTCTTTTTAATGTATGCCTCTCCCAAACCAACAGATCCTCTAAAGTTTAAGTCCCAAAACATCGATAAGTTATAAATTTGCATATCAATCTGTGGGCCGTCATACTGTCCCTGAAAAAAATAATCTTTATTTTTAAATCTTAATTTAAGAGTTCCATATTCAATTTTAGAACATATTTTATTGATATAGTTACTTACAAACCTATTAAACATATGATTATTCTACGTTTACTCTGTTATTTAGATTTTTAACGTGACTGAAAAATTTGGATTTTTTCAAGAATAATTTCATAGATTGATAATGTATCAATAAAATCACTTTAAAAGTAGAAAAAATATTTTTGATAAAAAAACTCAATAAACTTTTTTCTTTCATTGAATTTAATTGCACTTCAAGTGATGCAAAAAAAATATTTTTAAGATTCAAATCAAACTGCTGAATATTACATTTCAAATAATTACAATTTTTTATGTTTAAAGAAATTTCATAATGAGACTCCATTTCAATAAAAGGAGATACATACATATTTTTTTTAAATTTTTTATTCTTAAAGTTATTAAAATCTAGATAATGTATCTGATCTCCATGAGTGTTCTTTACTTCATAGATTGCAGCAATTAATTTTTGACTTTTATCTAGATATAAATAAAAACTAATTGGGTTAAAAGTGTAACCTATAATTTTTGGTATACTTAAAAGCATGATATGTTCAAATTTAATTTTATGCTTCATAGCAATATCGTTACAAAATTGAATAATAGATTTTTCTTTTAATCTATAGCCATGATTCATATTAGAAACTGAAAATAAATTAAAATGATTTAATGAAAAAATTTTTTGGTTAAGTGGTAGTTTTTTTAAATTTAATAGCAAATATGGTGCTGAATATGAAAATCTATTCTTAGTATCCTTATTTCTTGCATGGGTAATCTTTCCATTACCAAATGAATTATCAATTACTACTTCCATGGTATTCTAGAAGTATCATTATTCATAAAATTTTTAGTAAATTTTATATTCATTTTTTCACAAACTTTGATTGCTGATTGAAGACCATCTTCATGGAAACCAAATCCTAAATAACTACCAACGTAATATATATTATTAACGCCTTGGATAATTCCTATATTTTTTTGTGCTAATGAAACCTCATCAGACATCACAGGATGATCATAGAATGTTTCATATGAAACATTTTTTTTAAAATTTTGATTTAATGAAACAAAGATATTTTTTTTTGTTTTTATATCTTGAAGCCTGTTCATCCAGTATGTTAGAGAAAAGTTTTGGTTTTGGTTTGTATAGAAATTCCAACTAGACCAGGTTTTCTTATATTTAGGCATTGTTGAGTGGTTTTGATGTAATTGAACATGGTTTTTTTGAAACTGAAATTTGGACAATATTTCTCTTTGGCTCTCAGTCCATGAAGTTATAAGTTTGGAAAAGTGGTTAGGAGGAGCTGCAAAAACCACCTTATCAAAATGTTCAAAAGCACCATTGATGTAAATATCAAAACCTTTTTTTTTAACTTTTATATTCTCAATTTTAGTTGATAGCCTGATATCCATTTTTGTATTGTTTACAATTTTTTGAATATAATTTTTTGAACCTCCTTTAACAGTTTTCCATTGTGGCCTATCTATAAAATTAAAAAGCTTATGATTTTGGAAAAAAGATACGATATTAGATAAAGGCTGTTTCATCGATAATTTATTAGGTGTTGACCAAATGCTTGAAATTAGTGGTAATAGATGAAAATTTATAAATGCTTTTGAATAATTATTCTTTAAACAATAATCTTCAATTGTCATTTTAGGTACGTTTGTTGTTGTTTTTTGAAATTTTTTATAAAATCTAATTATGTCAATAATCATCCTATAAAAAGTTAATTTTACTAAATTAGACTTATCTCCTATCAGTGACAATAAACTGCCTCCTCCATATTCAAAGGATTTATATGGGTTATAAAAACTAAATGACATATCACTTTCGTGAGTTTCAACTTCTAATTCTGAAAATAATTTTATTAAATTGGGGTATGTGTGGTTATTAAAAACAATGAATCCTGTGTCAACAGGTATATGAATGTTATCTATTTTAACTGATCTTGTATTAGCATGACCACCTAAATAATCATTTTTTTCAAATAAAGTAATATCATATTGATGCTGAGCTAAATACGCCGTACTAAGCCCAGCAATACCAGAACCAATGACAGCAATTTTTTCTCTCATAGTTATATTTTTTGGTTTATTTCTTTAAATGCATCAAGTGCTTTATTACGAGACACACTCAGGTCAACTATAGGCGATATATATTTACTAGATTTAATTAGTTCATTAAGAATAGGTTGGTTTAACCAAGGCTGGAAAATAAATTTTACTTTTTGGAGTAATTTTAATTGAGGAAGGAATTTAAGAATAAATTTAGCTTGAGGATCAAATCTTTCACTTTGCAAGATTGGATTGAAAATTCGAAAATAAGGGGCAGCATCAGCTCCACATCCAGAGACCCATTGCCAACCTGCGGGATTACTAGCTTCATCATAGTCAAGCAAACAATCTTGAAAATAATTCTCACCCTCATGCCAATGAATTCTTAGATTTTTGACTAAAAAGCTTCCAACAATCATTCTCAATCTATTATGCATCCAACCCTCCTCATATAGCTGTAACATAGCAGCATCAACAATAGGAAAACCAGTTTCTCCCTTTTTCCAAGAGTTAAATTGCATTTTATTTTTAACCCAATTAAATTTTTCAAATTTCTTATTAATAGGCTTATGTTTCAAATCATCAGCATAATACAATAGTGTGTAAGAGAATTCTCTCCAGCCTATTTCTGATAGATATGTTAATATAGATTCATTAGTAACTTCATTTTTTTTTATTTTATCTACAATAACCCTCGGAGAAATTTCACCAAACTTAAGGTGAGGTGAAATTCTTGATGTTTGATCAATATCAGGTCTATCCCTGTTAATTTTATAATGATTTATATTCTGAGCTATATATTGATCAATTTTTTGTAAAGCATTTTTCTCTCCGGGTATCCAGTACTGCTCAAATTTTTCATACCATTTCTTTTCAGGTAGAAAATTAAATTGTTCTATTTTTTCGTCGTGCTTAATTGGTAAAATTTTTTTTATTTCCTGATAACTATAATTCTTTTCTAAAAAAAATGGGTATGATTTTCTCCAATAAGGAGTAAAGACTTTAAAAAACTCACCTGAATTATTTTTAATTTCCCAAGGTTCGTTTAAGAGATGAGAATTAAAACTAGAAACTATTATATTTTCTAATTCTAATTTTTTTTTAATAGATGAATCTCTTTGAATAGTTTGTTTAGAATAGAGCCTATTCCATATCACTTCTTTAATTTGATATTTTTTTATAAAACGATCTAAAATTTTTAAAGCATTCCCTTCGCAAACTAAAAGGTCTACGTTAAATTTTTTTTTATACTCCTGTACTAGTTTTTCTAGTGATTTTTGCAACCACCAAGAAGATGCTTTTCCTAGAGAATTTTTTTCAACATCATCCAAGATGTAGACAGCAAGAACTGAGTGCTTATTAGATTGAAGGTGGGCTAAGCATGGATTATCAACAACCCTAAGGTCTCTTCTTAACCAATATAAAGTGTTGTGTGCGATTTTAATATTATAATGAAATTATTTGCTATGAGGAGGCATTTTTTTTTCAACAAACCAAACGTGCTGTTTTAGAACAGGATCATATTTTTTTTGTCTTAACTTGTCAGATACCTTTAGGCCTTTTGTTGGCTTTCTTACGATATATTTCGTACCTGTTTCAGGCTTTTCCTCAGGAAGTAATTGTTTAAGTTGATATGTAGACTTTTTTGCCATGGGCGTAAATTAAACTAATTTGTAATCAGGTCAAGGTTGATTTAAAGAAATTAATCAGCCATAACCCTTTTCCAATGCTTTCTTTTATCCTTGAGTGATCTAATTCTTTTTTGATTTAACTCAAGATAACACCTTTGACAGCTAAATCCTTCTCTATAATGGGGGGATTTTGTTTCTTCTAATTTTAAGGGCATATTACAACCATGGCATAACAAAGTACTACCTGGTTTAAGTCTTTTATTTAAAGCCACTCTTTTATCAAAGACAAAGCATTCACCATCCCAACTTTTTGCTGAAGATACCTCTAGGTATTTTAAAATACCTCCTTTTAACTGATAAGTATCAATTCCATATTTTTGCATAAGCGGTCCGGCTTTCTCACACCTAATTCCACCAGTGCAATAAATTGCAATTTTTTTTTTCTTAAGAATGTCTTTATTTTTTTGAATATACTTTTTGAATTCTTTGAAAGTTGAAATATTGGGATCAACAGCATTTTGAAAATGGCCAATTCGATATTCATATTCATTTCTAGTATCTAAAACTGTCACATTTTCTTTTTTAATAAAATTATCCCATTGATCAGGTTCAATAAATTGGCCATTATGAATGTCGTTTATTGTTAAATCAAAACCTGAAGTAACTATTTCTTTTTTAATTTTTATACTAAATTTAGAAAATATTTTTTTTTTATCAAAGTTTGAAACTTTAATATTTTTTTTATCTACTCCCAGCCCTAATAAATACTCTTGAATAAAATTTTCATATTCATCCGGTACTAAAATAGTACCATTGATTCCTTCAGAACTTAGAAGGATCGATCCTTCAATTCCAAGCTTAGATAAATGATGATTTATAGACTCCTTAATTTTTATGGGATGAGTTATCTCAAAAAAGCTATAAAAACCTAAAACTCTCATAGGTCTTAGTTTTATAGTAAAATAATTTTCTTATCAAATATTGTTGTTTTTTAAAATGCTAGAGATTTTTTTGAGCTTTTTTTTGCTCCAAAACCATTGAAAGTCTTGGCATAAATTTAAACCAAGCGTCTTTAAGAGCTTCAACAAAATTTTGTGTTACCTCTCGAGAATGACAGGGTGTAGGTGTAATTCGTAATCTTTCTGTTCCTTTTGGAACTGTTGGATAATTGATGGGTTGGACATAAACATTATGAGTATTTAACAAGTAGTCACTAATTTCCTTACAAAGTTTACTATCTCCAACGATGACAGGAACTATGTGTGAGCCTGAGTCTAAAAAGGGGATACCAGCGTTAGTGAGTTCATTTTTTACAAAGTTCACATTTTGAAAAAATTCATTTCTTAATTCAGGGTTTTTTTGAACTTGTTTCATACTCTCTAGACTGCCTGCAGCTACTGCAGGACACATTGAAGTGGTAAAAATAAAACCCTTAGAAAAACTTCTAACGTAATCAATTATAATTTCAGTTGAAGCGATATAACCTCCAGCTAAACCAAATGCTTTTGCTAAAGTGCCATTAATAATATCAATATGCTGGGCTATACCTTTAGACTCAGCAACTCCACCACCATTTGGTCCATAGAGACCAACCGCATGCACTTCATCAAGATAAATGAGCGCGCCATTTTCTTGAGCGATTTCAACAACATCCTCTAGGGGCGCAAAATCGGACTCCATAGAGTAAACAGATTCTAAAACTATTATTTTTGGTCTTTCAAACGGAACACCTTTTAATACATTTTTTAAATGACTGGCATCGTTATGTTTGAAAATAGCTTTATCTTTTTTACTAGATCTAATTCCTTCAATTAATGATGCATGATTTAATTCGTCGCTTAACACCAAACAATTATCAAAAGCTGAGATAATCGACTTTAAAGCCGACTCATTTGCACTATATCCAGAATTAAAAGCCAGACCTCTTTCTTTTTGATGAAGCTTAGCTATTTCCTGTTCTAATAGAATATGATTTTGAGTTGTTCCAGATATGTTTCTTGTGCCACCACTTCCAGCGCCAAGTTTTTCAGCTGCTTTAATCATTGCCTGAATTACTTCAGGATTTTGACTCATTCCAAGATAATCATTTGAGCACCAAACATCGATTTCGTGCGTTTGACCTTCGTGGTGTCTTGTAGCTTTTGGATAATTTCCAGCTTTACGCTCTATACTATTAAAGGTTCTATAGTGACCTTCGTCTTTGATTTTATCTATTTCAGTTTGAAACTTATTGAGATAGCTTGATTTCCAATTATGATCTTTCACCATTATAATTTAATACTCAATCCTGAAATTTAAATAGTATTTTAGACGCATTCTTGGGTTTTTAGTAATTACTTTCAATTTATTTATTAACTAGAGGGATTACTTTTTTTCCAATTAACTCAATAGATTTTAATAGATTTTCATGTGTTATATCTGCAATATCCATTTGGAACTGGAAGCGCGAAATACCTCCCAAAGCCTCACTATGACGCAGAATTTTTTCAGCAACCTCTTCAGGACCACCTAAAACAATTGCACCTTTGGGCCCTATTTGGTTGAGAAAACCTTGCATTGTAACTGGTGCCCAACCTCTCTCTTTACCTATTTTATTAAACATTTTAGCGTAACCTTCATAATAAAGCTCAATTGCTTCCTCCTTGGTATTAGCCACATAACCAAGAGAATGTATGCCAACGGAGCATTTATCTTTGGGGTGACCTGCAAGTTCCCAAGATTCTCTGTAAAGATCAACAAGTGGACGAAAACGATGAGTCTGCCCACCAATTATGGCTAACATTAAAGGTAAGCCTAAAGTGCCAGCTCTCGCAAAAGACTCGGGAGTGCCTCCGACACCAAGAGCAATGGGCAAAGGTTTTTGAATTGGCCTTGGATATATGGTTTGGTTTTCTAACGGAGCGCGAAATTGACCTTTCCAGTTCACGACTTCGTTATCTCGAATTTGAAGAAGAAGTTTTAACTTTTCAGCAAACAATGCATCATAATCTTGAAAATTAAAACCAAATAGAGGAAAAGATTCTGAGAACGAGCCTCTACCAGCCACCATCTCTGCTCTACCGCCAGAAATTAAATCAAGTGTTGATAGATTTTGAAAAACTCTTACGGGATCCGCAGCACTTAAGACTGTGACAGCACTCGTCAGTCTGATATTTTTTGTTCGAGCTGCAGCGGCAGATAAAATCATAAAAGGAGATGAATCTAGGAATTCTTTTCTATGGTGTTCACCAATTCCAAAAACATGAAGTCCTACTTCGTCTGCATAAACAATTCTATCTATGACATTATTAATAGCCTTTACACTGTCATCACCTTCTCTTTTATCCGCAAAGCTATCTATTCCTATTTCCATTAATTTGATAAAGCCTCTTTATTAAAATCAAATGAACCCAAGTAATTGAAAATTAAATTTTTAATAATATCTTTTTGCTCATTAGCCAAAAAATTATTATTATCGTCAAAGGTATCACTAGAGCATTTAGCTAAACTAAATTTTAAAATATTTTTATCTACTCCTAGCCTTTCAAGAAGAACTTGGAGTCTTTCAATTGATTTACTTGCACCATTTTTTCCAGTTGAAGCCCCAACTGCTATAGTTTTCAAACCTAAAAAGTTTTGCTTGGGTGTATCATTGGCAATTTTTCTTGATAGCCAATCTAATGTATTCTTAAGAACTGCTGAAATTTCCCCATTATATTCAGGACTTGATATGACTAGACCTGATGAATTTACAATTATATTTTTTAACATAAATACATTTGATGGTACGCCCTTTAACTCAATGTCTTCATTGTAAAAAGGAATTGGATAATCATTTAAATCAACAAAAGTAGTAGTATAGCCCTGACTGATAATTTCTTTTTCTATATTTTTTAGAACTTTGGTATTAAAAGACTCATTTCTTAAACTACCTGATATTAGAGTAATATGTTTTGAATTAATGTTCATAAGATTTTATGTACGTGTTAAAAAAATTTTAAGATGAATCAATTTATTTTTTAAAACTCATTCTTTTCCATATGCCGTATTTGTCGCCTGCAATAAAGCGATGATAAAGTCCTGCTGATAAATGGATTATGAAAGTAAAAGTTAATAATAATGCAAAATAATAATGAAAGTTCTTAAATTGGTCATACATCATTAAATTTTCCTCTACTAATCTTGGTAAGTTGAATAGGCCTAAAATAGAAACATCGTATCCACCAGTCCAAGTCAATAACATTCCTTGAATTGGTATCCAAATCATTAATACATAGAGAATTACATGAACAATTTTTGAAACCACAGTATGCATGAGTGGCACATCTTTGTTAGAGGGCTTAGAGTTATAAAATCTCCAAATAAGCCTAAAAAAAACCAAAATTAGTAACAATGATCCCATTATTTTATGAATCCCAATAAAAGATCCTTTTAGCATTGAAAATTCCATAAAGTGTAGATTAATTCCCGCAGCTACTTGCAAAAAAACAAATATTGCAATTATCCAGTGAAAAAGCTTAGCTACAAATCCCCATGAGTTTTCTGTTCCTTTGTACATATCTAAATACTATCTCCTTTTATAATTATAATTTCATATAAGAGCCATCCAAAATTACTATTTCCTCTATCTTCACTTTTTCTTAAAGTAATCATTAGGCTGCTTGATTACCACTAATGAATAGCTCATTTATTTGACTCTTTGCTTGTATAATTTTTGATCCGTCATCACTCATTAATTGATCAGCAGAGATAAATGTAACATCCTTAATTCCAATGAAATTTAAGAAAAATCTCATCCAAGGAGTAAAAAAATCTATTTCACTTCCTATTTTTGTTCCTCCAGAAGACACCACTATATATGCTTTTTTGTTTTTTAATAATCCGACTGGTCCATTGTCGGTATATTGAAAAGTTTTGTTAAGTCTTGCTACCAAATCAGCCCAAGCTTTTAAAACTGCTGGTGCAGCAAAATTATAGATTGGAGTACTAATAATAATAGTATCGTTTTCATGAACATCTTTAACAATAGCATCTGATATTTTAAAAGCCTCCAGTTGTTCTAAAGTTTTTTCATTGTCGTTGATATATAGCCCATTAATAATTTGTTGATTAATAAATGGAACTTGATCAAGCTGTCTTTTTGATACATTAGTATTTCCTTCCTTTGAAAGACGATTAACTAAGTACTCTCCTAGTTCAGTTGAAATTGAACCCTCATTTTTAGGGCTAGTTTTATAAAATAGTATTTTGTTCATTTCATTATTCATAAGTAGTGGTTTAATTTAAAATACGAATATTGCAAGTAGACAATATAAACGTACTAGTATATAAAATCATACTATGACTAAATTTAAGATTGACTGTCCTGTTGAAAGAGCTTTAACTATTATTGGTGGTAAGTGGAAAATACCAATAATTTTTAAATTAAGTAAAAACCCCCATAGGTTTGGTGTATTAAGAAATAAACTTTCGACGATAACAACACAAATGCTATCAAAGCAATTGAAAGAGATGGAAAAAGACGGTCTTGTTATTAGGAAAGTTTTAAGCGTTATGCCTCCAAGCGTTGAGTACTCTCTAAGTGAATTTGGGAAGTCTGTTCTTCCAGTATTAAAATCAATTTATCATTGGAGTACGAGCAAAGATGATCAAATTATTAAAATAGTTAAGAAAAATATAAAAAAGATAGATAGTCACATAACAATTTAAATAAAGTATTTTTTAAATTTTTTGCAATAATGACTTAAGATGCTCAAAATTAAAATCCTATCTCGCTCTAGTTTTTTAGCTAAAATTCAAACTCAAATGGCCATTAATGCCATTAGCAATAAAAATAAAAACACTAAAATAGAAGTTGTTTACTCAGATACTATAGGAGATCAAGATATGTCACCTCATGCTTGGGAAAAGCACGGTTTTGGTATATTTACAAATTCTCTGTCTCAACAATTAGTCAAAAAAAATGTCGATCTAATAGTTCATTCATTTAAAGACCTCCCAGTAAAAAATAAACTTAAGACATCATTTGTAGCATTGCAAAGAGATGATCCAAGAGATGTGTTGTTAATTAAAAAAACATCTTTAAAGAAAAAATCTCTTGTTATTGGAACTTCCTCACCTAGAAGAGCCTACTATCTAAAACTTTTGAAAAACTATGTTCCTTATAGTTCCCTTAAGTCAAAAAAAATAAGAGGTAATATACAAACAAGGTTATCAAAAATTGTTAATAATAGCTCTGAAGACGGAGTCTTCATGTCTAAAGCCGCAATAGATAGAGCCTTTTTATTAGGCCCTAAAATAGATAACACAATATTTAAACAATTTAAAAAAGACTTTAAAAAATTTACATCCGTGATTATGCCATTATCTCAATTTCCTGCTGCTGCTGCTCAGGGATGTATTGCTTTAGAATATAGAAGCAATAATAAAAACCTTAAAAAGATTTTAGAAAAAATTAACCATCATGAAAGCTATCAAAACTGTATTCAGGAGAGAAAGTTTTTAGCTCATTGGGGTGGTGGCTGTTCATTAGATATAGGTGCTTCAATCGAGGAGAATGTGTATCAAAAGATTTTATTTTCGAGAGGAAGAGATAATAAAACAAATTTATATTTTCATAATAAGAAGTACTTAGAAAAGATTAAAGCTAAAAAAGTAAAAAATATTTTTCCTAATGATCTGAAAAAATATCAAATGTTTTATAGACAGCCCTTAGTATTGAAAAAAATTTTAAATAAAGATGTGGTCATAGTTTCTCGTGCTAATTTTATTAATAAAAATATGTTTAAAAAAGACTCATACATTATAGCTTCTGGAGATAGCACCTGGAAAAAACTCAATAAATTAGGTATTTTGGTTAATGCTAGTTTAGATAATTTTGGCGAGGAATACCGGTTGCCTAACTATGCCTACACACAATCGCTTCAAAAACCTTCCAAATTAACTTATCAAGAAAATAAATTTGAGTCTCATTTTAAAAAAATTCCGCATTATTCCCTTTCTCCTTCAGTTAGCAGGGACACTATCGACAACTTATTTACAGCAGAAAGTTTTTATTGGATGAGCTTTTCAGCTTTTCAATTAGCGCTTAAATTAAGACCGGAAATACTAAATAAGAGAAATGCTTGTGGACCTGGCAATACATATAAACAAATTTCAATAATTATTCCTAAGGAACAATTAAATGTGTATCTTAGTTATGAAGATTTTAGAGAAAATGAACTAAAGATATGAAAAAATTTTTTCCAATTATACAGACCAATGCGCTAACAAAAAGTATGCTCATACAACCCTATTTTATTGATCAAAAAGTCATAAACAAAAAACCTATTAAAGGACTTGGAAATAATTATAGCTGGCCCGCTAATAAAATTAATAAAGCTATAGAAAAAGACTTAAAAAAAGGTATAAAAAATTTTCTTCTTTTTATAGTGCCTATCAGTAAACAAAAACTACCTGAAGATTTTAGCTATCACTTTGATGTTATAGAAAATATTAAGAAACAATTTGGAAAAGATATTGTTTTACTAATAGATACTTGTTTGTGCTCAATTACACCCGATGGACATTGCGGTGTCACAAATCATAAAATGATTAATCTTAAGGATACTCATTATTCACTTGGAGTTGCAGCGAATACATACTTAGAAGCTGGTGCTGACATTATCGCTCCGAGCGATATGATGAAAAATACTACTAAATATTTAAAAAAAACTATTGGCATCAATGGTTTTATAGATGCACCAATTATGAGCTATTCTTCAAAGTTTAAAAGTAGTCTCTACGGTCCATTTCGTGAAGCTGCTAAATCTTCACCCAAAGGATTTGATAGGTCATCTTATCAGCTCCCAGTCAATGATCGAGAAAGAGCTATAAAAAGTTCTATTAATAATGCAGCTCAAGGTGCAGATTATCTTATGGTAAAGCCTGGCATGACTTCTATTGACCTAATTGCAGATATTAAAAGTAATACTTTACTGCCAACTGGCGTCTATCAAGTTAGTGGAGAATACGCAAGTATGACTTTATTGAATAAAGAAAAGCTTGGGGATTATATTAATCTGTTGCATGAAAGTTTACTTGTGTTCAAAAGAGCAAAAGCAGATTTTATTATTACCTATGGGGCTCGAGATATTGTCAATCATTTATAATTTATCTTTCCATAACGCTCTCCATAGAATAGAGCAGTCTGTACCTCCTATTTGGCTCATGAGGCAAGCTGGCAGGTATCATAGCCACTATCAGAATCTTAAAAAAAAGTATTCTTTTGAAGAATTATGTAGACAGCCAGAACTAGCGTGTGAAGTTACACTTGGACCCATTCAAGATTTTGATTTTGATGCAGCTATTTTGTTTAGTGATATTTTATTTCCATTAGATTTTCTAGGTATGGGTTTAACATTTAACCCTGGGCCTCAATTTAAAAATCAATTGGATTTCAAACAGTTACAAAATATTGAGGAGGAAAGTTTTAAGGATTATATAAAATTTCAAGCAGACTCTCTAGATTTAATAAGAACAAATCTTCCAAAGAATAAATCTCTAATTGGTTTTGTGGGTGGTCCTATTACTCTTTATCATTTTGCTACAAGATATAATGATAATGATCCTTTGTTGCTTGATCTATTTCTTAAAACAATTGATAATATTTTAACTTTAAATATAGATATCCAACTTAAATCTGATTTGGATTTACTTATGATATTTGATACAGAGGCTAATAAATTAACAGACGATGAGTTTAAATATAAGATTATCCCTTTTATAAAAAAGCAGTCTGAAAGACATCCTAATAAAATTGGCTACTTCACAAAAAATATTACTACAAGTAAGTACAAAATGCTCAAGGAACTGGAAGATTTAAAATTAACAGTCTTAGGATCTAATATAGATATTTTGAATGAATTAGATAAGACTCACCTCTCCCTTCAAGGCAATTTTTCAAATGAGCTGTTTAACATAGAGGATAAAAATAAATTTAAGAGTGTTTTAGGAGAATTTATCCATTATATCAACGATTTTGACAGCTCTCAAAGAGCAGGATGGATATCTAGTCTTGACCACGGGGTTCAAAAAACAACACCAGAAGCTAATGTTCATATCTTCATTGATCAAATTAGAACTAAACTAGTATAAGATACGTAAATTCAATATGGCATCATTTATAGGAAATAAAGATTATGTTCACGGGACAAAGTCCAAAATAGGCATTCTCTTAACCAACCTTGGGACACCAGATGAACCAACAGCAAAATCATTAAAAGTTTACTTAAAAGAGTTCCTATCAGACACAAGGGTCATAGAGACTCCTAAATGGATATGGTGGTTAATTTTAAATGGAATTATACTAAACATTAGACCGGCAAAATCAGCAAAACTTTATAAATCAATTTGGGCAGATGGAGGGTCGCCTCTAATGGTTAATGCGAGAAAACAATTACAACTCACAGAAAAAAGATTCAAAGATAGTCATCCCCACTTGGTCTTTGATTTGGGAATGCGCTATGGTAATCCTAGTATTAAAAGCGCTCTCAATAATTTAAGAAAACAAAACTGCGATAAAATAATTATTTTTCCTTTATACCCTCAGTATTGCGCTGCAACAACTGGCTCAACATTTGATGCAGTAGCAAAAGAATTTTTAAATTGGAGATGGGTTCCTTCACTCAGATTCATATCGAATTATCACACCAATGATCAATATATAACTGCTTTGTGCAATAGTATTAAAGAGTATTGGGAAAAAAATTCTAAACCAAAGAAATTAATTTTTAGCTATCATGGTGTGCCTAAAAAATATTTAGATAAAGGTGATCCTTATCATTGCTTCTGTCATAGGACTACTAGATTGGTTAGAGAAAAAATGAACCTAGATGAAGATCTCTGTTTGACCACATTTCAATCTCGATTTGGTCCTGCTGAGTGGCTGCAACCTTATACAGACAAGACCATTGAAAAATTTGCTAAAGATGGAGTAGATGACATTCAAATAATTAGTCCTGCTTTTTCATCAGATTGTTTAGAAACAATAGAGGAACTTAATGGCGAAAATAGAGAGATTTTTATGGAAAATGGGGGTAAAAAATTTGGTTACATACCTTGTCTCAATGATCGTAAGGATCATATTGATATGATTGAAGATTTAATTGAGTCAGAAATCTATGGTTGGTAATTTGGCAGTAAGTTTAGAAAAGCAAAAACAGTCTAGCTCTATATGGTTCAAGGAATTAAGAAACCAAATGGTCGGCTCAATTGAAAAAATAGATAGCTCTAATTTCAAAGAAAAACAATGGAATAGAGATCAGGGCGGTGGAGGTTTAATGTCTGTTTTAAAGGGTGATGTATTTGAAAAAGTTGGTGTAAATATTTCTACTGTTCATGGCAAATTCTCTGAAGAATTTAGGAAAAATATACCTGGCACTGAAAAAGATCCGTCATTTTGGGCCAGCGGAATATCTGTGGTCGCGCATATGAAAAATCCTAAAATAGCCGCCGCCCATTTTAATACTCGCTATATCGTAACTTCATCAAAAAGTTGGTTTGGTGGTGGTTGCGATTTAACTCCCGCAATACCAGAAAAGACAGAGACTGAAAATTTTCATACTGGACTAAAAAGAACTTTAGATCTTCATGATCAAAAATATTATCCTAAATTTAAAAAAGAATGTGATGAATATTTTTACTTAAAACATAGAAAAGAACCAAGAGGAATTGGTGGAATATTTTTCGATTATTTAAATAATGACCATTTTGAGAAAGACTTAAATTTAATAAAAGATGTAGGTCAATTTTTTGCTAACTTTATTATTTCCAATACCAATAGCAAAAAAGATTTAACATACGATAGTGATGATCTTAAAAAACTCTCTCACAAAAGATCTAGGTACGTTGAGTTTAATCTTTTACATGATAGAGGGACATTATTTGGATTAAAAACAGGTGGTAATATTGATGCTATTCTCATGTCTATGCCCCCTGAAGCAAGATGGGAATAAAATCTAGTTTAAATTGATAAGATTGTCTAAGTCTTGAGAAAAATTTTCCACTACTTTCCAATCAGTAAAATCATAAGTTTTTGACGTATTAGTTGGTCCTTTTGTGATGTACATAATTAACCTTATCATTTGCTTGTCAATGAATTTGTAACTTGGATAATCAATTCTTCCTGCAAAGACAGCAGTTAAATTGGGTTTCCAGTCTAATTTTTTTAAAAATTTTATAAGATAGGGATTAGTTAATGGTGTGTTCTTTTCATTTTTTCTTGCAACAACATTAACACTAAAGAAAGCTGTTTTAGTTTTGTCTAGGTTTGCTTTATTATCTCGGATAAAATTATGAATTTCTAGGCTGTGTTTTCCATATCGAATACTTGCTCCGAAAGCTACAGTATCATATTCTTCAATTTTAATATTTTTGTGTTGATCAATAGAAATCAATTCAACTAAATCTCTATTTTTAAGTTGTCTCTGAATTTTTTCACATATAAATCTTGTGTGTCCATCTGTTGTAGAAAATATAATAAGAGTTTTTTTCATATTCAAAATTTTTTTCTTTCTTCACTCACTTTAAAGTTTAAAGTAATAATTCATTATGAATAGAGAATACACTTTTTTGGGTTTAAATATGGAGAAAATTTCTATTTTATACGGAGCTTTTCTTATTATTTGGGGCTTATGGGTAACATCCATAACTGGTAGTGATTCTATTACTTCCTATATTCCCTCTATACTTGGTATTCCTATAATAAGTTTATCTTTATTAGCTATCATTTTACCTAAGAGAAAAAGATTGCTAATGCATATCGTTGTAATTTTTGGGCTTATTATTTTTTTAGGTGGTCTTGATTTTTTTAGAAATATAGCAAATCCATTTGAAAACTTGTGGGCTGATACCTCTAAATTAATGATGCTTATGACCGGTTCTTTTTTCACATACCTATGTGTTAAGTCTTTTATCTTTGTGAGAAAAAATAAACAATAGTCCTTTTTTATTGAAATAAAACAGTTCTGACTGTACTAACAGTGCAAGTATGAATTTAACTCAAGGTGATATTAAATCACAATTAATAAAAATTGCTTTTCCTGCAGGTATTGGAATGATGTTCCATACTTTTTATAATATTACAGACACTTTTTACGCTGGATTAATAGGATCAGAAGCTATTGGTGCAATGGCCATAACATTTCCTGTTTTTTTTATTTTACTCGCACTCGCAATTGGATTTTCACAGGGTACAACTGCCCTTATTTCGAATTATATTGGTGCTAAAGATATAAAAAATGCATGCGAAGTGTACATTCAAGCACTTATTTACTCCCTATTTATTTCTATCGTTATTGGTTTATTAATTTTCTATTCATCAGAATGGATATTTAATTTTTTTGGTGCTGAGGGTGATTTTTTGCTGATGGCAATCAACTATATAAGCATAATTGCTCTTGGCGCACCATTTATGATACTTAATTTAGTCGTGAACTCGGCCTTAAACTCGATTGGCGATACAAAGAAAAACAGAAATATTATGGTTTTTGGATTTTTTTTAAATATAGGCTTGAATCCCCTACTATGCTTTGGTTTATTTTTTATTCCTTCTTTAGGTATTGCAGGTATCGCTCTATCAACTGTAATTGTTCAAGTAATAGCAACTATGTATTTATTTTATTATGTATTAAGAACAGAAATGCTAAGAAATTTTGATATTAGTATGATGAAAATCAAAATACACTTTTTAAAAAGTTTTATTTCTCAATCCTTACCTACGTGTACAAGTTATCTTATGATTGCATTTGGATTTTTTGTTCTTACAAAATTTGTAACATTATATGGATCTTCAGCTGCTGCTGCATTTGGTATAGCTTGCAGAATAGAAGAATTAATTCTTCTTCCAACGATTGGACTTAATACAGCTTTATTATCTATAGTAGGTCAGAGCTATGGGGCACAAAAGTTTCAAAGAGTAAGGGAAAGTTATATGATGGCATTAAAAATAGGAATGCTAATGATGTTTTTTGGCTTCTTGGTCTTAATAATATTTGGCGGATACTTATCCTCACTTTTCACCAAAGATATTGAAGTGATTAATATTTCTAAAGACTATTTATTTATTTTTGCATTTTCTACTTTCTTTTTTGTAGTTATTCATATGAGCGGCTCAATTTTCCAAGGAATTAAAAAGCCTTTTTATACAACTATGTATGCGTTTATAAGATTAGGAATACTCCCAATAACTCTCCTGTATACAATTAATACATATTTTAATTTTGGAATAAATGGAATTTGGATAGGTATGTTATTAATTAATATTGTTGTAGCTATTATAATTTTCTATCATTTAAGAAGAATTTTATTTTCAATAGAAAAAAAATCTAAGATTTAAGCAGGCTTTTTACTAAACGTCTTTTTCTTTTTTGAAAAAGTCTTTTTTGTTTTACTTTTAAAAGTAAATTGCTTACTACCTTTACCCCCAGAAGTTTTGGGAGAACCAAACTTAGCTTCACCTCTAGGACCTTTTCTAGACTTACCTTTGTATGATTTTGATGGCCTAGATCTAGAACCTCCTGATTGTGATTTATAGTTAGGGTTAATTAGTTTTTGAATAGCGTCCCATTTTCCTCTATCTGAGTTTGTAAGGAAGGTTAAAGCAAAACCCTTAGCGCCCGCCCTAGCTGTTCTTCCAATGCGGTGAACATAATCTTCAGGACTTTGTGTAATATCATAATTAATAACATGTTCAATGTGAGGAATATCTAATCCTCTAGCTGCCACATCTGTAGCTACTAATATTCTGAATTTTAATTTTCGGTAATTGAGAATAACTCTATCTCTTTTACTCTGACGCAAATCACCATGAATAGCGTCAGCACTATAATCTTCTCCTCTAAGTTTTTTAGCTAATCTTTCAGCTCCTCTTTTAGTTTTTACAAAAACAATAATTGAGCCTTTTCTTTTATCTAACTCTAAAACTAATTGGTCATACTTACTAGATTCAGTGACTTGAAGAGTTTCTTGTTTTACATTTTCAATAGGCTTGTTATCTCCTCCAACAGCTATTCTTGCAGGTTGATGAAGAAATTTTTCTGCTAGAGACATTATATTTTTTGGAATTGTTGCAGAAAATAGCAAAGTTTGGTGTTTAGGTAGCTTTGATAGAATTTTATTAATATCCTCGCTAAAACCCATATCTAGCATTCGATCTGTTTCGTCTAAAACTAAAAATGTTGTTGTTTCCAATTTAAGTGTTTTTCTTTGTAGATGATCCATAGTTCTACCTGGCGTTCCAACAACAATTCTTGCTTTTCTTTTTAACTGTTGGAGTTGTTTTGGCATGGGGTCACCTCCAATGAGTAGAGCAGTAGAAATTGGATTTTTTCTATCTAAAAGATCTCTGATAGATTGTAAAACTTGTGCTGCTAATTCTCTAGTGGGGGTTAATATTAAAGCGTTATTCTTTGGATTTTTAATAAGGTGAGTTATTAAAGGTATTGAAAAGGCTATTGTTTTTCCAGTACCGGTTTGCGCTGTACCTAGAATATCTTGACCCTTTAAAGCTAAGGGAATTGCTTGTGCTTGAATTGGTGTTGCTGAATCAAATTTTAATCTTTTTAATGATAAATTAATCGATTCATCAAGTTTTAGAGAAGAAAATGTATCCATGGTTTTATTAAGTTAAAAAGAAGTTTATTTTGATTTAAGGTTTCTCAATAAGTTATTTTCGTAGATCTATCATATTCTTCATCAAAAACCTAAATTTTAAATGTAGTTGAAGATAGGAAATTATGATTTATTTTAATTATATGAGTAATACGATAGATTTTTCCACTAATCCTGTAGCTTTTGAAATTAGTCAACAATGTGGTTTGCTAATTATTGATGAAGTTAATGGATTTTGTAAAGTTGGTGCTGGCAATCTTGCCCCTCTTAAAGCAAATTTGCAGGTTGAAAAAATGATTAAAGAGACAGCGGACTTAGCAAAAATATTTGATGATAAGTCCATGCCTATTGCTCTATTTCTTGATAACCACGAAAATGATAGACCTGAACACCCCTTTCCACCTCATTGTATAAAAGGTACTGGTGAAGAAAAAATTATAACCGAACTTGAGTGGCTAATTGATAGTGATGCATTAAAAATAAAGAAAGATTGCATCAATGGATTTATTGGCTCAATAGATCCTATTAATAATGAAAATGTGTTTATTAATTGGATTAAAAAGCATCAGATTAAAACTCTAATAGTAACGGGAATTTGTACTGATATTTGTGTTTTAGATTTTGTGTTGACATGTATGTCTGCAATCAATCATCAAATAATTAATCCTCTCAATAAAGTAGTTGTCTACAGTGAAGCTTGCTCTACGTATCATATGGACGCAAATGACATACAAAGATTAAAGCTTGATGAGTCAATGATTCACGATCAAGAGACTTACCACAACATTGGATTAAAAATCATGCAAATGAGAGGTGCGATTATTGCTAATAAAATCAAATCTTAGGATTTTTAAAATCGTGCAAATCAGCTAAATGGCTAGATAAAGCCTTAAATGAAAATTGTATTTCTATTATAAAAACTATGATGGCTAGAAAAAAACTCAAAACAGCAAATCCAAAAATAAATAAAGCCCAATCTTGAAAACCTAAGTAACTTGAGTATATGGTTAATAAATTTGATAAAAAGCTAATAGCAGATAGGGTTTGCATAAACCTCACCATTTGAAGCCGTGTAGTTAAGACTCTTAGTTGGTCTAGGTAAGACTTTGATAACAGAGTTGAATTATTTACTATAATGGAGTCATGAATACTTCTAATAAGAGCGGCTAATGTACTATAACGATTACCAAATGAGATCATCATAAGAGGTATTGCAGGAAATAAAAGTGCTGGATACCAAAAGTTTAAATCACTCATTGTAATAATGTAATAAAAAATTAATTAAGTAGTAGTTATTAATTTTTTTTAAAAAAGTTTAACCAGTAATTAAGATTTAGTTCTGTTTGTGAGAAGTTTTTCATAGATTAAAAATATATTATTTTTTTGATTTTAGTTTTGTTAAAAATAATTAGCAGTCATGCTTTTAAAACAAAGTATTTTTATCATGATACATATGTCTAATACACATGGTGTTTAGTTAATAATTATTATGATGTATTTGCATTATTAAAAAATATTTAAAAAGTTTATGTTTAATTAGTAATAAGGTGCTAGCAACGCAACTAAAGAGTACTCCAATCTTCTGTTATTCCTCCGTTCTAGCACCTAAAAATTATTTAAAAAATACAACATAAATCTCATTATATACGATGAAAAGTATGACTAATGTCATAAAAATAATGATAAATATATTTATTAACTTCCATGCATAAGCATTGTTTATGTGTTTGCTAACAGCCTTTGCTCCATATCCTAAAATAAAAAAAAAGATTAATGAGGCTGTCGATGCCCCTAATCCAAAAATTATTTTTGATGAGATATCCATAGATTTAGAAAAATTACCTAAAAAAAATACTGTGTCAGAGTACACATGCGGATTCAAAAAAGTAAAACCAAAAGTTTTAATAACGGATTGAAAAACTGTATCCTTCGATTTCTTAGTATATGTGTATTGATTATTTGTCTGTAAAGCTTTTTGATAAATAAAGAACATTAAAAAAAATATTAGTAAAATATTTAATATTAGTATGACGAGAGTATTAGAAAAAAATAGAAAATAATGGAAAATAAATACTCCTAATGCTATTAAAAATGCATCAAAAAGTGAGCATAATAAGCAAACTATAAATACATTATTTTTTTTTAATCCTTGTTCGATAACAAAAATATTTTGTGCCCCTATGGCTAAGATTAAACTTAATCCTGTAATAAAACCAAATATAAATATATCCATATCTTGATACTGCCGTATGTTTTTATAAAGAAAGTTTCGAATTCATTAAATAATACTTTACTCTCATTAAATCATTAGGTAAGAGTTAATTATGAGAATGTACGTAGGAATTGTAGTGTTTGGTTTTATATTTATATACGTTTTAACCGATGGTTTTCAAAAAATCACTCTACCCTTATAACTCTCCAAATTTTTTCTTACCAAATTTGCATTCTTTCTCTTCAAAATATTTAAAGGAACCCATATGAATAGGAATTTTTTTATGAGAGAAAGTATCTTGAGAGAATTCTTTAAATTCTGAATGTAAATATTTTAGCTCTAATGCATTTTTAAAAATTGCTTCTGTAACTTCACATGTTTCTTGTCGATCAGTATTAGAGGAAGTCACTAACAACCAATCCGTAGATTTTCCCTTAAAAAAAACTAAAGAACGTAAGGAGCTTAAATTAGAACCTGCTGGGGTATCTGATAAGTCAATAACCGCATAATTGATTTTTTGGGATTGGATATATTTTAAATTTTGTGAAGACCCGTCAGTTATACTAGTATCGCACTTAAGAGAATTAATACCGCCCATGAATTTGCTGACTTCATGTTCTCTAGAAAGCATTCTGCATATGCCTTTTGCAAGAACGTATTCTATATTAAGAGGGCTTCCACTTCCTATATTCAATTCTATATCTTGAGTTAAAGCTGATAAATTAGAAATACTCAATAAAATTATCAATGAGAAGTATTTAAAAATAGAGTTACTTTTATATATAAACATTCTAGAGTTATTTTTAACAGTAATTAAAAATTTATCGAGTATTGATGTCTAGTTTTATTATAATAACTTCTATTGCAGGTTTTGCTTATTTTATTGAGAGTATTTTTGGATTTGGTGGAACGATTATATTCTTAGGGTTAGCTGGTTTTTTTATTGAATTTGATCTATTACTCAAAATTGCCATGTTTCTTGGACTATGTTCCGGATTTGCCATCTTAGTTCAATCTTACAAACATGTATCCTTCAAAGACCTAAAAAAGATACTCTTCATGACTATTCCTGGTGCAATTTTAGGCACATATTTGATTGATCATCTTCAGATAAATATTTTATTAAATATATTTGCTATTATTTTAATTATCTATGGGTCTTTAAACCTAATTAATCCCAACTTCAATCCCAATCAATCAATCAAGGATGCATTTGTTTATTTAGGAGGTCTCATTCAAGGTCTCTTTACAATCGGGGGTCCATTTGTACTCATGGGATACAAAGAGAATTTTTTAAAAAAACAAGCGTTAAGGTCAACAATGGCTGCATATTTTTTTATTATAAATTTAATAAGAATAATTCAATATTTTTTATCTGGTAATAATATATCTATAATTATCAATGAGTACTATTTAACAAGTGTAATGGTCATCTTTTGTGTTTGGTTAGGGTATTTTGTACATACTAGGATTCCAGAAAACATATTTAAAAAAGCTATAGTGATTTGTATTACTTTAATTGGTATCTTAATATTACTTAAAACAAATCTATGATTGACTGGAAACAATACGGACCTATTTACACAGTTGCACCTGGTATAAAAAAACTTGGAGATCTCCCAATTATAGAGTTCGACAATCAAGAGGAAAGATATCTAAATCTAAAAAAAAAATCATCAAATAATATTTATTATGATCCTCTATTTAAAAAAAATCTTAATCAAAAGGTTGCAAAAAAAATTGAAAAAATACTAAATTCCGAGTATCCAAATAAATTTTTTAACTTTAAAGACTTTAATGAAATGGGATTTAAAATTCAAGAAGACGTAGCAATTTTTCATCGCTCCAATAAATTAATTGCTCTTCATGTTTCTTTTCCATCTACATGGATACCTAAAGAAAAAATTGGTATGACATTTTCTGCAATACATCAGCCTGTGCCGGGAATGAAAAAATTTCTAGCAAATGAACAGAAATATGTAGATATGATGGTTAATGCAGATAAACCAATCATTAGGTATGTATGGGGTGAGCACTTTGGATACTTACTTTCTCCCTTAGAGCCTGTTAAAGAAGGTATAAAAATTATTCATACAGAAAGGCAAACTTTTATTGGAATGCCAGAAGATGATTTAGGAATTTTCTTGATTAGAAAAAAGGTTATACCATTTCTCGACACTGATAGAGAATTCCAAATATGGTATGCAAATCAAATTAAATCGATGTCAGAGGAGCAAAAGCAATATAAAATCAGTAATTAATATTATTCAGTCTCAGTATTGGGATCGGCAGGGGCGTTCGGGTTAGTGAGTCTTTCAAGTTCAGCTAATTCATCTGCCTCTCTTTTGGCTTCTCTTTTAGCTTTTTTTTCTGCAAGCTTTTCAAGACGTTTTCTCTCTTTTTCCATGGCTCTTTCACCAGCCTTAGATTTATGATCAAAGTGTAATCCCATAAAAAAAACATATCATAATTTTATTAAATGGTGAAATAAAACTATGAATGCTAATAATGACTGAAAATATTATGAAAATAAAACGTATATCAATTTACACCTACCTATCAATCCAACTTATTTTATTTATTGGTTTTTTGTACTTTCCTTTATTTTCTGTCGAAAATTTCTTTTTCTTTACTCAAAAGAAAAACATTATCAATATTTTGACAGCTCTTTATATTAATAAGGAGTTATTTTTATTCCTAGTTTTAGCAATTAGCACAGTTATAATTCCGTCATTAAAGTTTTTATTTTCCATTTTAGTGTTTATTAAACCTCACACTATAATTATTAAGAAACTTTTGTATTTTTTTACTAAATGGTCAATGTTAGATTTATTATTAATTGCAATTGCAGTTACAATTTTTAAATTATCTTTCTTTACTGAGATGAAAGTTGAGCTTGGTAGTTATTTTTTATGCGGGTTTGTAATATTGTCTATTTTTTTTCAAGAATTGATTGATTAAGAAAAAATTCTTTTAATAGTATTCGTCCAATTGTCATGACAAAGTTTTTGCATCAAATTGTCATTATAACCATGCTTTTTCATTATATCTGTTATTTTAATTAATCCTAAAACATCTGATAGTTTAGATGGGATAAGAGCTCCATCAAAATCAGAACCAAAACCAACTCTATCTTCACCAAGTTTTTCAATTAAATAATCAAAATGTCTTAAAATAATATCAAGATTAGTATCAGATATCATTTTACCATCAGTTCTTAAAAAGGCGGGAGCAAAGTTAATACCAACCATTCCTTCAGTCTCCTTAATTGCGCGCAGTTGATTATCAGTCAAATTTCTCGTATGAGGACAAATGGAATGAGCATTGCTATGTGTAGCAATTAAAGGAGACTCTGAGATTTTTGCTGTATCCCAAAAACCTCTCTCATTTAAATGGGATAAATCAATAATCATCTTCAGACGGTTACATTCCTTGATTAAATCTTTTCCTAAATTTGTAAGACCTTCGCCGATATCAGGTGTGCTTGGAAATTTAAAAGGAACACCATGGGCAAACAATGTTGGTCTGCTCCATACAGGTCCTATTGAGCGTAATCCTAAGTTATAAAGAGTATCTAAATTCTCTAGATTATTACCAATTGCCTCGGCACCTTCTATGTGCATGATAACAGATAACTGCTTCTTTGAGATTGATTGCTGTAAATCGTTGGCATTTTCACAAATCTTAACATGACCATTAGACTCTATTTCTATATTTTTTAAAATTTGAATTTTTTTTAATACTATTGGTAAGGCTACAGATGCATCGACTGAGTTGGGTAGAGGTAATTCATATGAGTCATTTTTCATATCATCGTACCTTATTGGTTTATCTGCAGATTCAATTTTTTCCTCTTGGGAAGGAACATATATTGCAAAAAAACCACCACTGAAGCCTGCCTTGTTCATTCTAGGTAAATCTAAATGTCCTTCATTATCGCCAAGAAGAAAGTCTTCATGAACATTTTTTTTATTTTTTAAATATAGTCTAAACAATACATCGTTATGACCATCAAATATTTTAAAATCTTGTTTCATTGATAATGAAATATTCTGCTCATTTATCATATATTTCCAACTCTTTTATTTCTTGATTAATAACTTTTTTATCCATAAACCTAGCCTCAATGGATCTTCACACTCTTCTTTCAATCTCAATTGCGGCTTTTATATTTGGCATTACACCTGGGCCTGGGACTCTAGCTGTTTTATCAGTATCTACATCTCAAGGATTTAAACCTGGAATTATTCTCAGTGCTGGTGAAGCTATGGGGGATGTAATGTACTTAACTATTGCAATTCTATCTTTAGGGTACCTTGCCGAAGCGCTAGATCCCGCAATGCAAGCAGTTCGATGGATTGGGGCTGCTTACATAATATACTTAGGTATATCTCAAATTAAATTAAAGGGATTAAATTTAAAAAATAAACATTCAACAAATTCTTTCATCAAAATATTATTAGTAGGATTTTTAATCGGGGGAACTAACCCAAAAGTAATTGTATTTTATTTGTCTTTTATTCCTCTATTTATTGATTTAACTGCTTTAAATATTGCAACAGGCATACAGCTAATTGTAACAATTTATCTAAGCGTATTTTTGGCATGTTTTGTAGTGTGTTTGAGTGGAAATCAATTAAGAAATATGGTTGAAAATCCCATTTATGCTAAAAGACTAAACCTAATAACTGGGTTAATGATGGTTTTAGTTGGTATTTTTTTATTTCTTAGTTGATCATGGCTTTTAGAATACTTAACATCTTAATAATGAAATTTTTATATATCCTCTTTTCATTTTTGTTTTTATCTAGAAGAAAGAGATGAAATCCTTGAGCCAGATAGACAAGATGCAAATTATATAGGCTATAACAAAAAAGCTGATTTAGCCTCTAGAGAAATCATCAAAGAATTACTCCTAAATCTTTAAGCTGTCTTATTTTTAGACATCTGTAATCCTTTAATAACAAAGGTAATTTATAAAAAAAAATTTATATTGATTATATCGAAAGGATAAAAATGAAAACAATTTTTACATTTACTGAAAAATCTATGAACTTTTGGTTGAATTTATTTTCACCTAAAAATGATAGTATAGTTAACTTCTGCAAAGTTGAATATGGAAACGATTGGCAGTGGGCATACAGCCACTTTCAAGAGCACAAGAGTTTACCAAAATTTAAGGAGGCAGCGTAATGACTCCTATATTTAAATATCTTCAAAAAATCATCGATACTAAAAAACAAAACCTAAGCTTAGACGAGCAATATTTAGCTAAGTCTGTTGACCTTTATGATTTAGAAAGAAGACAAAAAGAGCTAGATAATAAAAATACTTCTAACTTCAATATTAGACTTAGATAAGGTTATATAAATAACCTTATCCACTCTGATTTATTTACTTTTATAAAATTAATAAGAAAACTGAAATTAAGTTAAAATCCAAATTTCAATTCCAACAAATAAAAAAAGTAAGGCAAATATTAAATTAACTAAGCTCTTTGGCTTATTTAAATAACTAGAAATATTTCCAATTGTAAAAACATAACCCATAAGCGTGTAACTCAGGGCAGATAAAATATATGTGCCTAATGAAAATATAGCCGCTTGATTAAAAGACAAAGGGTCTTGAAACTTCAAGGCCCCTAGTGCAGACCAAAAAGCAAAAGCTTTAGGATTAGTCATAGTTATGAATAAACCTTTTAAAAAATACTCCTTATTAGAGGAAAATTCCCTATTTTTAATAAAATCATCTTGAGAATAAAGGTACTGCCTTAGTGACTGATAACTTAAATAAATCATGTAAACAGAGGCTAAAATTTTTAAAAATACAAAACCTAAACCTATATTTTGGGAAAATAAAATAGATATTCCAGTAGTAGCAAGAAAACACCAAAAAGAAGAACCTACCGCTATACCTAAAGATGTTATAAATACTTTTTGAATGCTACCCTTAATTCCTATAGATGCAGCGAGAAAGGTATTAGGGCCAGGTAGCCATACAGCTAGACAAAAAATTCCCCAAGCAGTAATTAGAGAAAGCCAAAAATGTAAATCCATAAGCTATGGAATTAATGGTTAAGAATTTGACTTAAAAATAATTTCGTTCTATCACTTTTTGGACTTGTAAAGAACTCCTTAGGAGTGGCTTGCTCAACTATACACCCTTCATCCATAAATATCATTTGATCTGCAACAGTTTTTGCAAAACCCATTTCATGAGTAACAACAAGCATAGTCATTCCTTCTTCTGCTAATTGTATCATAACGTCTAAAACTTCTTTGATCATCTCTGGGTCTAGAGCGGAAGTTGGCTCATCAAACAGCATAATTTTTGGATTCATAGCTAATGATCTAGCTATAGCAACTCTTTGCTGCTGACCACCAGATAGTTGACCGGGAAATTTTAAAGCTTGTTCTGGTATTTTTACTTTCTCAAGGTAAGACATAGCAACTTCTTCGGCCTCTTTTTTTGGCATTTTTTTAACCCAAATTGGAGCTAGGCTTATATTATCTAAAACAGATAAGTGAGGGAATAAATTAAACTGCTGGAAAACCATTCCAACTTCTCTTCTAATAATATCAATATTTTTAAGATCGCTTGTTAGCTCGGTGCCGTGAACTACAATTGTTCCTTCTTGATGAGCTTCTAGACGATTGATACATCTGATCATCGTGGATTTACCAGAACCACTAGGTCCGCATATAACTATTTTTTGACCTTTAATAACTTCTAAGTCAATATCTTTTAATACATGGAAATCGTCATACCACTTATTAACTTTATCTAATGTTATAACTTTTTCACTCATTATTAACTATTGTCCGTTTTTAACTTTTTTTCAAGGTATAAGCTATATCGTGACATTGCAAAACAAAAGATAAAGAAAACAATTGCCACAAAAACATAAACCTCATAATAAAGCTTTGTCCAAGTCATATCCGCTAATGCAGCTCTTCCAATGCCAAGTAAGTCGAATAGTCCTATTATGAGAACTAATGAGGTATCCTTAAATAAGCCTATGGAAGTATTGACGATTGGTGGTATAGAAATCCTTAGCGCCTGTGGTAAAACAATTTTTCTTGTACTTTGCCAATAAGTTAATCCCATTGATTGGGCAGCTTCAATCTGACCTTTAGGTATTGCTTGAAGACCACCCCTTATAGCCTCTGCCATATATGCTGACTGGAACAAAGTGACCGCAACTAATGCTCGAAGTAAATTGTCAGGACTAACCCCTTCAGGTAAAAATAGTGGTAGCATAAAATTAGCTGTAAAAAGTAAAGTAATTAAAGGAACACCTCTTATAAATTCAATAAATATAACACATATCAGGCTAATGATTGGCATATTTGATCTTCTACCTAAAGCTAAAGCTATACTTAAGGGAAAAGCTAGAGCTATTCCAGTAACACCTAAAAATAATGTCACTAAAAGTCCTCCCCATTTATTAGTACCTACAGTTGTTAAGCTAGGACCTCCATAGAGAAGGTAAAAGGCTATAAAAGGAAATACTAATGTGAAGTAGAGAAAATATTTTCTAAAAGGTACTTTATCAAAGAAAATAGCTACCAAAGCAAAAGGTAAAAGAAATAATACTAAGTTTACTCTCCAAACTTCTGCGGCAGGATAAAATCCATACATAAATTGATAAAACCTTACATGAATGATAGCCCAACATGCACCATAACTACCTGGCTCAATATTTTTAGAACAAAATGTTCGATCAATAATTCTTTCCCCTCGAAAGTTAGTAAGAAAGTCTGCCTTAAATACCGCCCAATCAAGAAAAAAAATTGAGACTTCGTAAATAAAGTAAATAGTTAAAATTGTGATTAATGTATTAATCCAACTAGAAAAAAGATTTTTTTTAGACCATAAAATAATTTTATTTGTGGAAGCAACACTACTCATGCGTTTCCTTTAAACTGAACCTTGCGGTTGTAAAGGTTCATTAATAGCGAAATGGTTAAGCTCATGATTAAGTAAGTAACCATGACAATTAACATGATCTCTATGGCCTTACCGGTTTGATTTAAAGAAATACCACCAAAACCATGAACTAAATCTGAATATCCAATTGCAATACCAAGAGAGGAGTTTTTAGTGAGATTCAGAAACTGTGAAGTTAAGGGTGGTATAATTACTCTTAGAGCCTGAGGTATAATAATTAATCTCATGACTAAACTGCTTTTTAAACCCAATGCCTGAGAGGCTTCTCTTTGCCCTTTTGATACAGCAATAATTCCTGAACGAACTGTTTCAGAGATAAAGGCAGCGGTATAGATAGATAAACCTAGTAGCATTCCAGCAAATTCTGGTCTAATGACCATTCCTCCTACAAAGTTAAAACCTTTTAATACAGGGTGTTCAAATTCGAGGGGCATTCCCATAATGTAGAAAAATACAACTGGAGTAAAAATAATGATTGCTGAAATTATAGAAAAAATAGGAAACTGCCTTCCTGTTTGGTTTTGTTTATTTTTTAAATACCTTCTTAAAAAAAATGAAAAAACAACAGCTAATATAAAGCTCCACGTTACAATCGAAAATCCTTCTTTGAAAATTGGTGCCGGAGAATACAGTCCTCGATTAGATAAGTAAAAATACTCAAAGAACTGGATAGCTTGTTTTATCTTTGGCAAATGAATTAAAATGCTATACCAAAGAATTATTTGCAAAAGAACCGGAACATTTCTAGTAAACTCCACATATACGTATGCGACATTTCTAAAAAGCCAGTTACTAGAAAGTCGAATAATACCTACCAAAAAACCTAAAATTGTTGCTAAAATAATACCAAAAACTGAAACTAAAAGAGTATTAATAACTCCAACATAGTAAGCCCTCAGATGTGTATCCTTGCTAGTAAATTCAATCATTGAAAAACTGATGTCATAGCCAGCCGACATTCCTAAAAATTCAAAACCAGTTCCAATGCCTCTTTTTTCGAGATTATAAGCAGTAGTTTGCGAAATTGAATAAACGAGTAAAGCAAAAAAACCAATAACTAGAGTTTGAATAACTAATGATCTAATTTTTTCATCAAAAATTAGCTTTCTAATAAGGTTAATTTGCATTTGTGGGAATTTGTTAATCGGGCTACTTAATTATGATTAAATAGCCCGATTAAAGTTGTTTTTTATCTAAATGGAGGTGCGTACAAGATACCGCCATTGTTGTAGAGAGCGTTTAAGCCTCTTGCAATGTTAATAGGCGTGTTAACACCAATATGCTTTTCAAAGCTTTCAGAATAGTTTCCTACTTGCTTGATGATTTGATAAGCCCAATCATCAGAAAGTCCAAGCCACTGACCGTAACCAGCGCCAGTATCTCCTACCTGAGCAACACCAAGAAGTCTTAGAACTTCTGGGTCTTTTGAGTTTTTCATTTCGTCAACATTTGAAGAAGTAATTCCTTTTTCTTCAGCAATAATCATAGCATTTAAAGACCATCTTGCGATGTCAGCCCATGCACTATCACCATGTCTCACTACAGGACCTAAAGGTTCTTTAGAAATAATTTCTGGTAAAACAACGTGCGCACTTGGGTCAGGATAACCTGCTCTACTAGCATATAATCCAGATGCGTCAGTTGTATAAACATCACATCTTCCTGCTATATAAGCTGCATCAGCTTCAGAGTTAGTTTCAACAGGAACAGCTTCATAACTAATTCCGTTAGCACTAAAGTAATCTGCTAAGTTCATCTCAGTTGTAGTTCCAACTTGAATACAAACTGAAGCACCGTCAAGCTCAGTTGCACTTGTAACTCCTATAGAAGCGGGCACCATGAAGCCTTGTCCGTCATAATAATTTACTCCAACAAATTCTAAACCTAGCTCAACGTCTCTTTGAAGAGTCCAAGTTGTATTTCTTGAAAGCATGTCAATTTCACCTGATTGAAGAGCCGTAAATCTAACTTTTGTTGTTAGTGGTACGTATTCAGCTTTAGAAGCATCACCGAAAACAGCAGCAGCAACAGCACGGCATACATCTACGTCAATACCTTCCCATACGCCAGCGTCATTTGGTAAACCAAAACCAGCTAATCCTGTATTTGATCCACACTTCAATACACCTCTTGCCTTAACATCATCGAGTGTTGCAGCAAAAGAAGTAGAGGTGAATAGCACAACTGTTAGTGCCATAATAAAAGACTTTATATGTCTCATTGTAGTTTCCTCCTATAATTATAGAAAGTGGAGGTTAACATATTTGTTATCAGAATAAAGATTAAACAATCATTATTTATCAACATTATTTAATTTAAAAGTATTGTTTTTATTCAATTTTACACTATCACAAGCAATTTAATTTTGATGCGACAGATAGGCTACTTATTTAGATCGAAATTTCGATCAAGTTTGTTATTTAATAATGATAAATTTTATAGTTGTGGTATATTGTATACCACAGATTAATCGTTTGAGAGGATTATAACCGATGTCAGAAGTTAAGTCAGATATAGAAATAGCAAGAGCTGCCAATAAAATACACATAAGAGACGTTGCAAAAAAAATTAATGTTCCCGAGGAAAATTTAATACAATATGGTGCTGACGCTGCTAAAATTGACTTTCCTTTTATAGAAAAATCTAAATCAAACAAAGATGGTAAATTAATTTTAGTAACAGCTATATCTCCTACACCTGCAGGTGAAGGTAAAACTACTACTTCAGTTGGTCTTAGCGACGGTTTAAACAAAATCGGTAAAAAATCTATTGTTGCTCTTAGAGAGCCAAGTTTAGGTCCATGTTTTGGAATGAAAGGTGGAGCTGCTGGCGGTGGTTACGCTCAAGTCGTACCAATGGAAGAAATTAATTTGCATTTTACTGGAGACTTTCATGCAATTACATCTGCACACAACTTATTATCATCCTTAATAGACAATCATATTTATTGGGGCAATGATTTAGAAATTGATCAAAGACGTATCACTTGGGGAAGAGTTGTCGATTTAGGAGATCGCTCCCTTAGAAAAGTTAATGTTAACCTTGGTGGAATTTCTAATGGTTTTCCTAGAGAAGATAAATTTGATATTACAGTTGCTAGTGAAATTATGGCAATCTTTTGTCTTGCAACAGACATCAAAGATCTTCAAAAAAGAATTGGCGACATAATCATTGCTTATAAAAGAGACAAGACTGCAATTTATGCAAGAGATGTAAAAGCAGATGGTCCTATGACTGTCTTGTTGAAAAATGCACTTATGCCAAACTTAGTTCAAACTCTTGAAAATAATCCTGCAATTATTCATGGTGGTCCATTTGCAAACATTGCTCATGGCTGTAATACAGTTATTGCTACTACAACAGCTTTAAAACTTGCAGACTATGTTGTAACTGAGGCTGGATTTGGTGCTGATTTAGGCGCAGAAAAGTTCTTAGATATTAAATGTCGAAAAGCAGGACTTGTTCCAAACGCGGTTGTCATAGTAGCAACTGTAAGAGCT
>ENA-UOXV01001176-UOXV01001176.1-marine-metagenome-genome-assembly--contig:-NODE-1176-length-37145-cov-6.635535_pt1 | contig 37145 bp, 51 predicted proteins | sample MGYA00238165_ERZ766961 | MGnify/ENA primary metagenome ERZ766961 (study PRJEB28924, sample SAMN03173240) | marine metagenome | biome: Marine; feature: Water; material: Subsurface seawater | place: North... | reverse complement strand
CTGCGCGGGCTGGAGCACGATGACGTGCTGCGCCTCTCCATGCCTCCTGGAAGCTGTCCCAAGTTCGGGGACGACTTTTTCTCTCTCGGAGAGACCCCGGGTATACACGCGGAATGCTCCCCCGGAAACCAGATGATGCAGCACTTTGCCAGCGCCATGCCCGAGCAGCACAGCCACGAACAGTACCAGCAGCACCAGCAGCACCAGCACCAGCCATATGACACGCAACATTTTGGGGCGGGCCGCGCTGACGGGGACGTGACAGCTTGGGAGAGGCACCTGCTGGGCCTCCTCAACACAGGCAACCTAGCAGGAATCACCAAGGTGCGCGAAACCCTGCCAGATAGTCGCCCGCTAGCTGCATCGGGAAAATTGCTCGGGATCAGATGCTGACCACGAGGCTGTACACTTGGCAGTTGAAAGGCATCGGTAAACAGCGGGCCAAGAGGTTGATCCAACTGCGCGAGGAGAACGGGATACCCCTCGTTTCGCTGGATGATCTCGCGGTGATCGGCATGACTCACAAGCAGATTCAGAAGCTGTACGATGACAACGCCGCCGAGCTGCCCTCCACGGTGCTCGCGCTCTTTTGAGCAACGAGAAGGCCAGGCGACGAGGCCCCGAGTTGTCGTGCTTTGAATACTTGGAGCATGCAACCTGGTCAAGAGACTGCCAAGCATCCGACGTATCACCCTGAGCACTCCGTCATCATGCAGGGCAACTGCCGCATGGACTCCTGGAGAGAAAACCTGAGACTTACAAAACCTACGCAGTGACTAACTTACCAAAATTATTCTCACCCACGCCAACGCTCTCCTGACTCCTCTCAGTGTAGGAGCGGGTCTATCAGCTCAGTCTGTTTTGAGACCGGCTGATGACCCTGCCGAAATGCGCAGCTTCAAGGCACAGCGGTGGAGCAGAATGGAGTGCACCAATAAATGCACGTGCTGGAAAGGCGACATGTCCTGACTAGAAATGTCTCAAGAAGATTCATGGCGGCTTGACTAGATACATGCCGCAAGAAATACCCTGGCTACGCCCACAACGTTTCTTCCCCCGCTGCGCCTAGTGCGGCCTCGGCCTCGGCCTCTGCGTCAGCCTCAGATCCCAAGCGGCGAGTGCCACCGCTGGCCGAAGGTGGGGCGGAAGGCGAGGCCGGGGTAGGCTGCTGCACAGCATGCAAATGGGCTGTAGATTCGACGTACTGTCGACATACTGACGGGGAGACGCCGCGAAAGGCGACACCAGAGGCGTCGCGGTGGCCCACTGGCAGCCTCGCGAATGTCGCCAGGGGGCGGTGGCCCCTCAAGAGCTCCTGAGTGGCGGACGCATCCGCCACCAGACCGAGCGACAGCGCGGAGAGGTGGGCAAGCCTGCTCCCGCCTAGCGCCGTGGAGGTTTCGTGCGCCTCTAGGGCTGCAACGGCATCTCGCGCTTCCTGTTTCCAGGACGCCTCCGCTTTCCGCAGCGCATTCATCTCCGCATCCATATCCGCCTGCGTCCGAGCAAACCTTTCCCTGCAGCCACCGCCAAATCCATGAGCACTAGCCATCAGCACTACTCGCCTCAGCAATCACACTCACGCTGTGAAGCAGCACCAAATGCGCTCGCTCTCGACTCTACGTTGCCTTCTGAATCTCAGAGGAACGGCTCGGACCTCTCCTCCGCGAAAGCCCGCTCTGCGCGGCGCGCCCGCTCCTCCGCCAAGGCGGTTGCCGACTGCGCCTGCGCAAGCGCCGCCTCGAATGCCTTGCGGACATCGTCGTACTTTCGGGCCTCCCAGTGAGCTTCTGCAAGCGCCTCCTCCAGCGCCGCGGTGCCCGCACCCATTCGAGTCTTGAGATGATCTATTCTACGGTACTGCCACCGGGCCGCCAGTGCTTTCACCAAACGCCACGCAGCACCGCGACAGGCGCAGCATCGCGCGGTGATGTCCGACCGGCAGCTTGTGAGTTGTCAGCACACCTGTTTGGAGATGCGAGAGCGATACAGCTCCAGGGTCTCCTTCAGAATCTCGCACTCCTGCTCCGATGCTGATGCGCGACCCTCTGCTGCCCGCAGCTTCGCCTGCACATCCTCTGACACGTGAACATGAAAATTTCTGTGATTTGTTCTTTGGGACAGAGAAATTGTCTGGAGTTGCTCGCAGCATAAGCAGATCAACTGATACGTCTGTACGCATGCTCACCAGCCACTTGGTATTGACCTCCCTGTTCATGTCCCTGGCTGTAAGCTGCTTCCTCGCAAAGTCCAGCTGATCCTGAACGCATTCTGCGCGCATTCGTGCCTCCGCCTCTTCTCTCAACAGCTGATCTTTCTCGGAGATGCACCGGTGTAGTAGTCGCACCTCCTTACTCTTCTTCTCCAACGCATCCTGCAGGCGTTCCACTTCAAGCAACAGGACCAACCCGTTCGACTCTGGCCCAGCAGAGCCACGTTTGGCTCTCGAACTGGCTCGCTTCAACGCATATGCCTCCGAAGTGATGGATGAGATCTCTTTGGGCGTCGATGCATTCGCCCGAAAAGACGAGGTAGTGCAAGTATTCGGGGATATTCCGTCACCACCACGAAAATGCTCTGTACGAGGAGAGAGGTCCAAGTCTTTGTGGCTTAGGCCCGATGTGCTGGGATCTTGGCTGTCATAGTCGTCGGACGATTTTGAGCCTGTACTGGGTGACCGCTGATGCCACCAGCTCTGCACAGGCATCGCTGTTATCTACACAAAAAATTGAATTTTGTGTAGAACAGGGGTGCCAAAGGTCCAGCCCTGCGATATTCGCTACAGTGTGTGACGCGGGGAGGGTATCCTTTGGGGTTTCAGGACGGTCCCGCGCAATATGTTTGCCTGCAAGCCCGCTGCAATTTGCAAGGGCCCCGTCACGTCGCAGACGAACTGGCGGCCGGAGTGGCAGCCGGACAAGAGCACCAAGGTGTGCTCTTCGCGCCGTATAGCCACGGCACGGCTTGTACAGAGCAGCCCGCGCAGCCTGTGACCTGATATTCGAACCCCGACCACTTCGACAGGTATGTTCTACGTGTTCTAAGGGCTTCAACGTGCTGCAGCGCCGCCACCACTGTCGCCACTGCGGTAGGGTCATCTGCGGGTCCTGCGGGAAGAAGAAGCACAGGTGCACTCTCGTCCCGCTCTCGCGCCAGAAGCGAGAGGCGCAGTAGCCCCTTTATCCCCTACCATAGCACGGCAAAGATATCCCGCAAAATCTGCACCTCGTAGGCTATGTTACTGTTTCCGTGCGAATGCCACGCGGAAAAGTGCCGCTGGCCCCTCGGGTGCTACTATGCCTCTCAGCTAGGCCATGAGTGTCTAGGCCAGAGCTTGCGATGAGGACATGGAACAACAGTCCAGTACAAAGCCGTCTCACGCGCTTTGTGATTTACGGTTCTGTACCGCAGGGTGGCGTTGCTAAAGTACGGTTACCAGGAGCCCGTTCGAGTCTGCGTGTCCTGCCACGAGACCTGCACTCAGAGCGAGGAGCTCATGACAGCCATTTCTGCGAACGGATACGTCGCTGTTGAGAGCCTTCTCGACGCTGGTATCAAATTTTTAGCCGTGTGCTGGAACGCTGCAGTGTTGGGGAAGGTGGTCCTGGAGCGGGCGCTGACAGGGACTCCCCTCAACTGCGCAGGAGCTGACCCCAACTTTTCCACCATCGTCTTCACGCCATTTATGCACGCAGCGTCGAAGGGTCATACCAAGGTGATGCAATTATTGCGCGAGCGTGGAGCAGACATCAAGTATACGGTTCCGCGTCTTGACTCGAATCTTTCGATCGAGTGTGCCCCCTCCCCTGGCGCTTGACCGTGCTTGTTCTTCACAGCACGCCCCCCATTTGCCGCGCGTCTGTTGCAATTTCACGGTGCTGAGGTGTATTCACCCCTCATGGTGCAGATGCGACTCATGCAAGCGCAGCTTTTCGGCTGACTTCAACTCCTTGCACACGTACAAGTGCCCACATTGCGCCCACGCGGTCTTCGAGTTCTCCGAGGCGCACGCATGCGTTGGGATGTCTGCGATCCACGCTGCGGCCGCCAAGGGACAGACCAAAGCGGTTCAGTGGCTACTCCAAAATGGGCTCTCTATTGATGCTCGCACGATGGTGGGCGATACGCCGCTGATGCTTGCTGTGATGGGCGGGCACCGTGAGACGGTGGAGCACGTCCTCGAGCACGGCGCGGATGTGAACCTCGTCAACTCCGACAAGGAGTCGGCGCTGCACAAGGCCGTCGCGGAGGGCGCGGTGCGGATTGTATCTATGCTCGTCGCGTCCGGCGCGAGCGTGGCCTGTCGGAACCGCGACGGCCTGACTCCGGTGCAGCTGGCGGATGAGAAGGGCAGCACCCAAGTGATCGACATCCTTGCAGCGCGCGCGGGCGTTGCCATGGGCGGGAGCACCGTTGCGCCGGAAGGATCGTTCGGTTATGTGAAATGGCAGACCAAGAAGGCAGAGGGAGGTGCGGGAGGAGGCGGCGCAGGAGGGCCGCCCGAGGGCGCAGGGAAGCCTGAACTCGAGGACAGCAGCGACCGCGAGGCTGGCAGCAAGAACATGGGGCTACACGGCCCGCCCAGCGATGGGCTGGGCGAGTGGGGAAAGAACGGAGGCGAGAAAGTGAGCGGCGTGGGGCTCTCGGGCGTGCCACGGGAAAAGGCGGAGCCTTTCAAGTGGGACGATACGATCCCAAAGCTCGCCGACCGCAAGGCGTACAACGCCCTCGTCAACTGATGGTGCTGCACTACGGGAGATTGTGCACATTTCTGTGAGAGAGCGAGGTGGGTCAGGAGAGCGAGGTCAAGAGCGAGAGCGAGATCAAGAGAGGGATTAGGCAGCGGCGAAAGGCATACAGCGGCGTCGCGCAGTTCGGCAGTGCTGTGAGCAGAGCACTTGTCGATAGGCTGCTGCCGGTTGCAAGTTTCTAATCATTAAAGCGCTTGTCGCATACAGAGTGTTTGAAAAGGTACCATCTAAAGCCCTCCGGCGCGCTGCGCTGACGCAGATTCCCTACATACCGCTCGCGTTTGCGCGTGGGACCCAGTGTGTTGCTTGACGACCGATGGCCTTGTGCTGGTCTCTAGACACTATTCGCTCGATCACCTCACCTCCCCTCAATAAACGCCAACGCCCGGTATCCTCGTCCCATACTTCCTCGATCTTGTGTTTATCTATCTCGGCCTCTTCGCGTGTCATCGGGACCATGCATCGCTTGCGCTTTTCCGTCTCTTTCACCCTCTCTTCTGGGATGATTTGAGCTGTCTCCGAAGGTGATTGGAGAGAAGGCGCAAGAACAGTCTGTGTAACCTTCTTCCTCACCTGAAAGTCAAAGAGCGGCTCAAGTTCACCTGCTGCGGCTCCTACTCCTACTTTCTTCTTCTTCTCTTTTCTCTTCTTCTCTTTCTTCTTCTTGTCCTGCAATGCACACGCCCGCCAGCAACTCTTAGCACCCGAGGGGGCGTTCGATCCATGCCAGCTCGACAAGCCGCGCGCACGATCCATGCCAGCTCCACAAGCCTGCGCGCGGCACGCACCTTTTTGTCCTTCTTGCTCTTCTTGCCCCCCTCCTTGTTCGTTCCCCGCGCCAGCTTGGCGGCGCGCTCCTCGTCGAGCTGTCGACGGTACTTCTTCTTCTCTTTCTTCCTCTCCGTCTTCCCGCGCATCCCACATTCCTTGTGTTTGCGCTTGCGCTTGCGTTCAGGAGAGGAAGTCGCCGAGGAGGAGGAAGAAAAGGAAGAGGACGACGATGAGGAGGAGGAACTTGCAGGCCTCCTGTGCCCACCTCCATCCTGTTGGAGCTCCTCATGATCCAGCATTGGTCTATCTTGATGCTTTATACTGAATAGTATCCTCCTCCCAAATGGCCCGCGTGGATCGGTCGGCAGCGGCTGTGCCGACTGGCGATGACAATGCCCTTGATCCAGTGCCCTTCAAATCTATGTGTGTGCCCTTGACACCTCTCAAGACCATCCCGCCCGTGCATACAGCGCGTAATCTCGTGGACAGCCCAGTAATTCGCACAGCGAAAACTTGCCCTGCAGCCGCGACCCAAAACCCGCTTGGTGTCTACTTGCAGCGCTACATTGTCTCACAGTGGAACTTATCTTGTGCTGACAGGCATGTTCTGGAGTACTTTGGGGAGAACACCCTTGATACCCTCGGGAAGGTCCTTGGTAAAGGAGCTGGAATGATGACCTTCGGCGTCGTGTCCGAGCTCGGAGGTTCGCAATCGGTGCAGCCTCGCAAGTTTGTATGATGACGCCCATGATTTGCAGCTCTTTGTGGGGTCACCTCCTCCAGCTGGTATGTATGAACAGTGTAAATGAAGCAAAATGATGAGATGCTCAGCCAGGCAAGCATGCGATTCTGGACCATCGAGCAACTCTCTCGTTGTACACACCCACCCACACCCACACCCACCCACCCATCCATCCATCACAATCCGTCTTGTGCACTCGCATACATCTGATACTGACCTGCAACTTGCGAAGCGACGGGGCGCCTCCCTCCGAAGCCGAGCGCTGCGGATCAGCTGTAGGAGATGAGGTGCCTAGGAAGGTAGTGCTGGTCGCCAAGCGAACGGAGTGAGACCTTGCCGTTGGGCGAGATGGACATGATGGTAATGGAACAGTGGGCGAGGCCGATGCGCAGCCACGCCTCAGTTGGGACCTGCAGCGCCTTGCAAACAAAGTAGCGGATTACGTTGGCGTGACATACGACGACCTCATGGGTGTCCACCGCCTGCGCCCCAGCACCTTCCCGCGTCAGCACTTGACTTCCTGGTATCGGCGGGCATGGCATGACGAACCAAGGCGTGCGCATCACGAAATCGCTCGAGCCGGCAGACCGTGTACCCGTCTGGGACAACTCAAATGCACACGCGGCCCTGTGGCGCGAAGAGGAGGCGTGGGGCGGGGGCCTGTGTGGGCGTCGCTCGGTGGAAGATGAAATCAAAGGCTTCATCGATCCGTGAGCCATCGCGCTCGACGACGGCCTTGCGATAAATCCCCGAGCGCGATGGCGGGACAGGCTGGCATGGACGGCCCTCCCGCAGCTGTGGAATCGTTTCTGTAGGCGTCCCGTCAGGCAGCTTCTGCATGAGAATCGCGTGCGTCTCCTTGGCGCGCGTCATGTCAGACACAATCACGCGATCCGGTTTCCAGTCCATGTCTGCCACGCGCTGAGACATGATGCGCGCCTGCTGCCGGCCCTGCGCCGTCAGGAACGCGTCCACGTCCTGCCGCGCCTTGTCGTTGTAGTGCCCGTGTCGAATCAGCACGATATTCCTGTTCCCCATCGCCAGGGCGCTCAGGAGAGGATTCAGGTTGTGCAATAGTTCGTACCATCGTCGCGGGCGTCGATGGGTGCCCACCGTGTTGCTGTGGGGCGCGCCTCCCCTTCTCCCGGCTGTCTTCCATCCCAGTTGAAGTCCCACTGTTGCAGCTTGCTGAGATCGACAAGATCTGGATCTGACTCGCAATGTGCACCAACTGGCCCGCGCCATGACAAATACGCCGCCCCACCTGCAGTCCCGACCGCGAGACAAATCCCACCCCACGCAGTGCTCCGGATCCCCGCTGAAGCTGTTGACAGGAGGCGCACGTTCGCCACTCTGCGTGTGCAGCCCCGCGATCACACCTCTACGGTGGGCCTGGACTGCACAGTCCACGGACAATACCGGTATTTCGTCTCTGCAGCCGCCACTGCGCGATAGCGCTGGGGCCAGAGAGAGGTAGGGGCAGGAGCGGACATTTTCTGAACACTCGGCCTTGTCCGCGCCCAGCCGGTGGTCACTCCACTGCGAGGGCTGCGAGCGCCGTTGCGGCAAACCACTGTCGATAAGCGCGCCAAGAACCTGCGTGCCTGCATCGCACCTCCGCCGCCCTCCAAGCAAGAATTCTTGTTTGAGGCAAGTGACGAGAAAAATCCACTTTTAGAGGTTGGAGTGCACTCTGAAGCGGATCATCCCTTCAGCGTTGAAGAGAACCAGCAGAGAGAGCCCCTCTAGGAGCCACTTGTTGTGGCTGATCGGAGAGCAAGCGTGACGATAATTTGCATGCCACGCAACGCCTTGACGGTATTCGGTGCTTTGTCTAAAGATCGCCGTTGCTCACGGCGGAGACTGCGCTGCTGACCCAACACGACGACGAGTACACATTGGCTGGAACGGTGCGGCTGACAGGGTTTGCTCCGCGCAATGGCGCCGATTGGGGGGACAGACGCAATGCATCATACCGCTACGAATCAAGAGCGATCCCTGAGGGAGCGAATCCGCGTACTAAAGGAGTCGAGCGCCCTACACGAGATCCTTCGCACTGTTCTGCGCGAGCGAGAAGGCGAAGCAAGCGGGCAGCGAGGACTTGACATTGGTACTGGGGGAGTTTCGCTGTTTGGATTTGCGAGGGTCCCATCTATTCGAGAAGTAGCTTCTGGCGTGCGAGGTGGCGGACGAAGGCAGGTTTGCTGCCCTCCTCTCTCGATATGCAATCTCAGGCTGCGGACCTGCGGACTGGCGTGGGTAATGGTTCCGCCAAGTGGAGCGCTTGGCGGGCACTGGAATGACAGGCTTGAGGATGGTGCAGGTTGAGGCGCGGCACGAGGCTGTGGCCGCATTGCGGGAGGACATGCTGGCGCTGGGGACGGTGGTGCAGGCTCTGCCAGATGGCCTGCAGGTGCGGCTCGACAAGGTGGCTGAGTGGAATGCGCGGGCAGGGCGGGCCGAGGCGGCGCGGGGGATTTCGTCGGGGCTCGATTTGCTTGATGTCCGGGGGACCGTTCCGATGCTGGAACTGCGCGACGCGATCCAGTTGGGCGAGTGCGAGCGCGCCATCAAGTCGGTGGCGCTCGGACAGGCCCTACTCATGGTAATCACCAAGGTGGACGCGCACGCCGATCTCGTCTCACTCTCGATGCGCCAGTCGCGCATCAATCCGCAGCTCTCAAAGTCCCTGATTCTCGGTGCTGCCCAGCTTTGCGCCCTCTGTGCGCAGCTCACTCGCGCGCAATCGTCGGTGCAGCCCGGGTAGTGAGATAGCCCGACGGATTTCAGCGGATTGTCCTGAATCCGTGCGTATCCTGGCGCTAATGATGGGCGAGCTTTGCAGGCAAGTGCCACGATCCGGGCTACATCCGACGCATCTGGGGGGGGGCGCCGCGAGGCATACCGGCCCACACGGACAGCTCCAGCGGCACACCCGGGGCAGTGGGAGCGGGGCGTGTCGGCGACGACGCAGCAGCGGGCGGGGGCGCGGACGACGTGAACGCGCTGCTGCGGGCGGACCCGCTCTTCTGGAACCCCTATGCGGTCGAGCACATGTGCCAGTCGCTCTCCATCGATGCTGCCGCGCGCCTCGGTCCATCGCTGATCCAGCCGCCCCCACGCGAGCTACAGCGCGCTGCCGCCGAGGGTGGCCCGTCTGGTGCGCGGGAGGACACGGGGACGTATCTGGCATTGCGGCAGCGGCAAAATGTATGGTGGGCAGAGGAGAGTGTGCGCAAGGGGGTGTCGCACGCGGCGGACCGAAACTACATGATGGCGCTCAAGTGCTACCAGTCGGCGCTGCAGCTGGACGAGCGCAACGCCGATGCCTGGGTCGCTATGGGCGCCGCGCAGGCCAACACCTCCAAGTTCCAGGAGGCTCTCTCGTCCTTTGCCCGCGCACTCGAAATTCGCCCGCACCACGCAAATGCGCGGCGCTACCTGGAGGCCACGCGCGCCAAGGTGCGCGACACGCTCGGGCCGCTGGCCGACGCCATGCTCGGAAACGCCGCGGCCTCTCCGCCGCGCGATTCCGTCCCGCTGCGCCGATCCGGCGGCGCCGCGGGCTTGGTAGCCTCCTCCGAGCAGGACACTGCGCGTGGTGGGGCGACCGAAACGGCCGAGCGCGGGCGGGCATGGGCGGTTGCCGTTTTGAAGCGACAGGAGCAGCGGGAGGAGGCAGAGCGCGAGCGTGAAAAGAGGCGCGGCGAGAAAAGGGAGAGGAAAAAGAAAAACTCCAAGGGTCAGAAGAAGCGGAAGAAGGACAAGAAGGAGCGCAAGCGCAAGAGCTCAAAGGGCGACCGCAAGGGAGGGGATAGGAAGAAGAAACGGCGGCGTCGTTCGCCATCGCGCTCATCCTCATCCTCTTCCTCCTCCTCCTCGCGCTCAGCTTCTTCATCAAGGAGCCCCCGCCCCCGCTCCCCCGCTCGCACAGCCGACCGCGCCTACGACCATTCTGCCGGGGGGGCGGTAGCTCAAAACGCGCGCGACGGCACTTCAGAGAGGCCTGGGGCACGTGAGGGTGCCAGAGATGGAAGCCTCGCGACGGAGAGTGCGACAGAAGGGGGGAACTCACACCAAGGAGAATCCCACATAGAATCACAAGAGAGTGCGCCGAAGGATTTGATGCCCTCGGATACTCTGTCGGATGGCGCATCAGCCACCAACGCTGGTGCGCGCAGCCTGCACTTACCGCGAGCTGCTGCGTTGGAGGCAGCAGGCGATGGGGCCAGCGCAGCTGCGACAGCGCGCCACTCGGGCGAGGGCGGCGAGAGGTCGGCAGAATGAGGCGGAAACAGACGGAAACATTCGTGCGGGTGGTCTTTTTGTGCGAGGGACAGGATGCTACACATTCGTCAAGAACGTCTTCGCAGGCTGGGAGGAGTTCGCTGGTTTGTGCCGCAAGCCTGGGCAGCACCAAGCTTCTGGAAGGTTCTTCAGCGGCTTGCCAGCGGTGGCGCAGGCCCGCATTGGGTGGACCGCGCGTTTCGTAGACGTGTTCCTCACAAGATCATGCAAGAGGCGTACAAGAAACCGCAGGAGCCCCACACGCTACGCACACTCAGCAAAGGACGTTGCCCCGGCGTGTCAATGGGGAATGGCCGTTCTTTTACTGCGTTTTTTCCAACATCGCTCCCACTACTGTCGCCTTTGCTGCATCACCGGCAATTACCAGAGCGGCACGTAGCTCCCTGAGCAAAAAAGCCTCCACCTCCCCGCGTGCCGCACCCATCGCCTCCGCGTGCATCATCGCCTTGTCCAGTTCACCCGACATCATCGCCGCTGGCCATCAAGAGAAGAGCTCAGCACGCACGGTGCAGCACCAGCGTGCGGGTACGGCATGGGTGGGGCGGAACCGTAAGCGCGCCATGCCTCGGTCTGAGAGTTGCCACTGACCCCTCTCGCCCGCAGCTCGTTTTCCGCCTCGGCCATCGAAATCGCGCGTTCCCCACCACCCATCGCTGCCACCTCCATGAGCGTATTACAAACCATCAGTGCGCCCTCGTGGCTGTCGTCGCCAGGCGCACAGCCCGCGCCGTGGGCCTGCGGCTCGTCCGCGGCCACATCCGCTGGGTCGAGTTGCGTGGCGTGCGGCGCCAGCATGCGCGCTGCGTTGAGCGCCTCGGCAAAGGAGCGCGCGCGCCCGAGCACCATGATGATGAGCGCCAGCGCAGGTGGCGAGACAGGCTTGCACTCCTCCACGTAGACCGAGACCTGTTCCTTCACGCGCCCGTTCACGTACACCAGGGGCAGCGCCATAGTGCGCACATCGGAGCGATCGACTGTCCCGCCCTCTCGGTAGCACTGATCGATGTGTTCCAAGACTGCACGCGCCTCGCACGCACGCGCCGCGCAATGCGCCGCCTTGAGGAGCAAATGCGGGGCCAGTTGGCGCCCTGCGCCTTCCCACAGCGCCAGAGCCGCCTCGCACGCCTTGTAGTCGCGCCACGTTGAGGCTGTGTGAAGGGCCCGCGCCAGCGCGCGGCCGGCACGCCCGTCGGGCAGGCGCGGCGAAAGCGCGAGCAATCGCTCCAATATTGACAGCGCCACGGAGCGAGACCACGGGGCCGTCGTAAGGAGGACGTGCTCGAGCAGGTCAGCAGAGGCGGTCTGGCCGCCAGCGCCAGCTTCGAGGTCCGAGAGCGTGTGAAGCGCCACAAAAGAGTCTCCTTTCCGCAAATGCTGCCGCTGCGCCTGTTACCAAAACTACCACGGTAAGCTGCCTAGTCTACTCAGCTGGGTGCGGAAACGGGGCCTAGTTACACAACAGGACAGGCCCCAACCGACGTGTAGAGACGGTCGGAGATTGGCAGATTGCTGTCCCTGAACTCCAGGAGGGTTTGCAGGGCGGCGGAAGTCTTGCCGCTGCCAGCCTCCACCATGAATGATTCGAGATCCTGCAAAAGTTCCTGTTCCGCATGCAACATTAGCATGGTAATATGGATGTTCAATGGCAGCGCACACGGGAGTCTCACATCCGGTTTAGGTCCTCATTGCCACGTGCGGGCACGGAAAGGATGCGGGGTTCGTGGGGGCACTCAGAGGCCGCGGGGACACCTCGCGCGTAAGTCCGAGGTGATCGACAGCGATTGGAAGGCAGTCGCGCACGGCACTCATGTCGTCGTTCTGAGCAGAAACAGCGACCAGTGCACGAAAGGACCGCACCTGTCCATCGAGGTGAGCGTCACGAATCACGAAATGATCAATCAGTGTCGCGAGCCCACAGCCCCTGCACAGAGCAAATCGGCTGGGCGAGTTCTTACCGTAGGCGTCAGATTCTTTTCAAAGCAGCGAAGGAGGAAGCATGTTCGCGCCAGCTCCACGTCGTGACATGCCTGTGCCGCCTTGTTCCCGATCTCGAGGTCCCTCTCAAGAAGTTCGGTGCCCCCTGCACGCGCAGAACGGCCGCGGTGAGCGGTGCGGGAGAAATTATGGATGGGCGTGCCTGCTATTTTCGGCTGATGCAATATTGAGCCCCTTTACGACGCTCAAGGGGGCGCGCGCAGCACCTATTCCGAGTTGCAAGGCAAGAGGGTGCTCACTGAGATGGCACATTTCAACAAGCTTCGTGAGGGCAAGATGCACTTGAGCCGGCCCCTTTTCAGCCACCAGCAAACGCTCCATCCGTAATCTCTGCCGCTCGATGGCCACCTGAGCCAAGACACAGGCGTCCTTCAATCGCAGCGACCTGCTTTGAAATGGGCAAATCCAGATCCACTCCCTGCCCTTGCAACCTAAACCTGAAGTAGCCCACACCCCGGGTCTCTCTCACTGTGCCTGTATCCACCCCACGAACTCAAGCATCCTCAGAAAGCATGGCCCACACTTCATATCCCCGGCGGACAGACCTCCTGGGCGATAGCGTGTTTGGCCGCGGCCAGCTCCGCTGCGCTCGAGCACTTGATCACCGCCTTGGCGCTGACCTCACTGCCAGACCCCAATCCACCGCGAGTAAGCTCCTGAACGCTGAACGCGTCTGAAGATGAATCTTACGGGACCCGAATAAGGTTTGTGCCCTTTGGGCCCAGTACTGGCCGGGAGGCTTACTTCGTGTTCGAAGGGTCGACCACTCCTTGCGGCTGCATGTCCGACTCCTCGGGTAGCTCGTCCACTTTGTAGTCGCTGATGATGCTGATGCGCGCCCCAGTTTCCTACTCAAGGCTGGACTGAGAGTTTGTGCTGCTACTCGCGGAACGGCAGCCTCAGATTGCCAGGTAATATCTTATCTCAGCGAGAGAGTGCATGTAGAAATGCACCTGCGAAATCTTGTAGAGGCGACCATGCTTGTGCCCTCGCAGCCGTGCAACTGAGATGGAATGGGATTCTGAGCAGTCAGAGTAAAAGAATTCCATGCATCGAGTTAGATGTACAGCTTCTGGTCTTCCCACTACGCAGTGGAAAAGCTGCCCGAATCGACCCGCGTGTCGGCTGCCTGTGCAGGCGTGACCACTCCGTCTGCACTAGGGAATCAACGACTGAGATGAAACCATACCTGCACCGCGCGGAAGATGTATCGGGACCTCAAACACCTCTTCGGATGCTTCAAGATTACTGTTTGATGCGAATCCCCTGAGCCTTGCGCGACTGTCCACCCAGTCGACGGATGAAAACGACTGGACGATTCTCGAGACCCCCACCAGACTCTTCGAGAGCCTGGATTCAAGCAGAGCTCCTACCATTCTGACTTTGCTCTGCTGCACCGTCAGGGCGTCTGCCGCTCGCGCACGCACACTCCCTGCTTGCGGCCTCCGTGCCCGAACAGCGCAGATCCGCCGCAGAGGGGAGAGCAGCCAGAGGCCCTGCGCGGGAGGCGCCATCCTTCCCCCCGAAACCACAAACCGAATTGTCCTCAGAATCCCTGCACTTCGAGGCCTTCTCCGAGCAACAGGAACGATCTCACAGGCGGTTGGTCCAGTCTGCCTCGCTTGCTCTGAGCCAGAGCAAGTTCCAGTCCTGCCAAAAGTCCATCTCCAATCATAAGTTGCCGGTTTGTCTTTTCGCGAGTTCTCGCGCTGCTGCCAGGGCGACCAGCAGAGCACCGTGCTGCCGGCCATGGCGCGCCGCATCCCCATTTTGGGTGGGATTATCTCGCTGTCCATCATTTTGATCGTTGGGCTGGCAGTCTCGCTGCGCCGGCAGGGTGATGGTGCGGCTGAACTTTACCTTGATGTCGCCCTTCCATTACAGACTAGCGGGGGCATCCAAGCGCCCGGCGGTCTGCAAAGTCTAGCCGCCAGAGAGCCAGGGAGGATTCAGTCACTCGACTATGATCCTATGAGAACTGTCGAGCTGCAGACACGTACGGTGACTGGAAGTTGCGCTTTGCTCGGAGCCCACCGACTCATCTACATGGACCGGCACTATGCTTCCTGCGAAGCGCATGAGAGTATCCAAAAGTGGAGATTCAGCAGGTGTGGTAATAGCGACGATTTCAAAATGATCACAACGTGCGCCAGGTCATCAGTCCATCCTTCAGCCCCATGTTCCAGGTTTTCTCTTGGCCTTCAAATGCAGCCGGACACATGACCCTAGTCGCTCCCTGTGTGCCCGCAACACGTCGAGTTCATTCAAACACAAACCTATTCTGAACTCTACTTTGCGTGCGCAGTCATGGAAATGACATCGGCAACACGCCCACGGTCCACCGTACGGGTTGTCAGGACGGGCATTGGGGTCACGCAGAATACCTGGACCGTTCTCCTGTTGAGTGCCCAACGTCTGAAGTGCTAACGTACTTTCATGTCACACCGGATGGATGTGGAAACGATCGATTCCGAATCGAGTATCATTGCCGCAAGGTCTTACTCGAGCCCTCATCGCACCCTGAGCACTCCCGAGCAGTGCGGATCTGTTGCACGCACGTGAAGTTGATGTAGCCAGTGTCCCGACTGACTCTTGTGGTGGCTTGCAGGCGGATATCGGAGTGCCGACAGCACGCAACAGTAAATGCCGAGAGCTCCGGACTCACAACATGGAATATATGGACCAGCAGCGTCCCTCGTGCCCAGCTAACACAGTGATGACAAAGTTTCAACTGCACGATAGTGGCTGTAGTGGTAATGACATGCGGTTCAAGACGTGGTGCGCGGAGGTACACGAGCCGTGGTACAACTACGGGGTGGCCGATCAGCAGCACTACAAGGAAAAGGAAGACGAGGAGTGGGCTGAGTACAGCAAAGAGCTAGCAAAGTACCAGGGGCTGTCCTTCAAAAAATCGCCCTCTGGGACACGCATCAAAGACAAATACGAGCACCATTACGCGAGTTACCTCCACTGGAAGGCCAAGTGGGACGCAGTCACGGACGAGCGTGAGGCCATCAAGTATATTCGCATGTACAATCGATGGAAGGACATTCCGAACCAGGTTTTTTGCCGTGTCCCCAGCCACCCGCGACAGTTGCTGCGAGTCATCCTTTCCCCTCTTTCGATAGCCTGCACGTTTTTCGTCACAACCTGACCAGTCGCATTTGTTTGCAGCAAAGCAAGGCTCAGGGGTATCTAGATTCGTACAACAACCACCATAATCGTTATCTCGAGGCGCAGGGCGCTGCGCCTGAGCCGCCTGTGGTAAGCTCACTTGCCACCAGTGACAAGGAATTCCCTGCACTGAGCTGACACGTTTTCGATGACACGCATCTATCTCGGAGACACAGACTTGGATGCTTTCAGACTTGGCTACTTGTCTAATGCACAAGTCACCGGGTGGCACAGGTAACGTATCCTGCCGGTACCTTCGCCGGTCCGGACCAGCCGGACAAGAAGGATCCGGGCTATTGGGCGGGGATGTGGACACTGCCCACCCACGGAGACATGGAGGGTCAGAGGGAAATCAACACGGGGAAGCCCAAAGCGATGACGAAGAAGTGCGGCGACGATTGTACGGAAAACACCAAACAGCTGCTCGAGAGGGTGAAAACGCACATGGGCGACATCATGCCAACCGACCCCGATTGGGCCTCAGCTCCCAAGGCTCTTGTGAAGGACGTCGAGTCTGACGAAGCCAGTACGCGCCCTCCTCTAGTGTGGCGTAGAGGGGTTTCCTTGTGTCTTTAGAAGACCGTGCGCGTTGTTTGGGATGCTCCACCGAATCGTCTGCGCGGTTGGCAAAGCAGGACTTTGCCCATGTTCAGGAGCCGATTGGGCCATGCATCTGACGGGAATGCCGGCGTTACAGAATTGGACCGAGCATTTGCGACAGAGAGCTACGATCCGCTCGGAAATGCCGATTACAAGATCGGTGTGCCTCTGGAAAATCAGCTCCGGCTTCAAGACCACACAGGTTGCCTGCCGGGGGACAAGGACTGCCTGAAAGAGATGGGAGTTTGGCCCGGAGAGTCGCCAGAGCAGCCACCGCAGGCAATGATCCACGACCACGACTCTGCAGTGGACACGCTTGCCCGCGCCAGAAAGCATCTGGGGGATCAGCTGCCCGAAGACCCGGAGTGGACCGACTTTCCCAGCCGTCTTGTGGAGGACCGCGGGAGCTCGGCAGCACGAATGCGCGACGCAGCCAACACAAAGGTGTTCGATCCCACTGAAAATGCAGACATCGCTATCGATGTCGGCCCCGGGGACATGTTGGAGCGTAACGACTTCGCCAAGAATATGCGTGACAGCGTGAGGTGTGATCTCGGCGACTACGAGTGTATCCAGCGACTCGCGCAAGAAGCGGCAGAAAGGCAGGCCGGAGTTGAGGGTGCCGCTGACGAGCTGGAGAATCCGACGCCCTGGGACGAAAACGGAAACGTGGTCGGGTCGCCAGGCGCGGAAGAGGAGGAAGTGGAATTCAAACGCAAGATCGCAGGGGATGCCCTCATCAACCCGACCCCGTGGGCAGAGGACGAATTTGACAAGGAGGAGGGTGCCGAGGAGTCGCAAGAGCGGGAGACGACAGATTAGGGGAGCGTGGCTTAGCTGTTGGTGCAGTTGAAAGAAAGTCAGCCAATACAGCTGAATCGTCTGAGCGGGCCGTGAGGCCAGGGCACTGCAAGCGCCTGTGAATCTGGTGCAGCCCTCTGCATACATTTTCTTGCAAGCACGCCGGATCTGACACCCAGCACCTAGCACGAGGTCCAGCGGCTGTTAGACGAGGAGCGGGCCAAAGAGGCGCCTAACAAGCGGCGGCCGCGGATGGTAAAGGGCTAGGCCCCTCGCTATTGGAAGATGCGGGAGACGAAGTACGCGAACTGCTCGTCGTTGAGCTCGGCGGAGACGAAAGAGCAGTAGTCACAGAGGTCGTCGAGCGACGGCGGCACGTCCCGACCGAGCGTCACTCCAAGCGACACCTCCTCGACGGCTTGAGCGGCTGGCAGGGCGCCGCTTAGCACCGCTGGATGGTAGCGCGGTTGGAGCCGCGCGAGGAGCACGGAGAGATGGACGTCGCCCGCAGGGGAGAGCCCCCCAGTGGGGGCGAAGTCGCGCGCCACCTGCTGGCGGCGCAGGCGATTGAGGCAGCCCCGCACCTCTCCCACCCACGCGCGGTAGTCCAGCTGCCCTGCCCGCACAAAGTGTGCGCTCATGGCGTCCACCTCCTCCCGCGCAAGCACCACCCCGCACGCGCGCAGCGCGTCCGGCAGAGCCGTCGCCGCTACCATCCCTTCGCCTCGCTTGTCGTGAGCGCTGAACGAGCGCAGAAGCCCGATGAGCCCGCGCGCGCCGCGCGCTGCGAATTCCCGGCGGAGCCGAAGAAACGCGGTTTGCAGAATTGATCGAACCGAGTCTGCAGGGTCCTGCATCTCTCGAATGAAGGAGCGGTAGTCGACCCAGCGGTCTTGGTGACGATCCGACTGGTACAGTGCCGCTAGCTCCTCCAGCTCCTCCTGAAGCTGGTCAAGCCCGAGCGTGCACAGCACCCGTGCGAATACCTTGACTGGCACGAAGCCAGAGTGCAATTTATCAAAGTCGCGAAAGAAGGGCGCCATCTCGAACCGCCGGTCGCGGCACACGCCCTGCACTCTGCGCTCCAGTGGTGTGAGCACCGGAATGCGGTCGGCGGGGGAGGACCCCCCAGAAAGCTGCAGATCGTACGGATTGCCATCGGGAAGACAGAGTGACGGGTCGGCGGTCGACACGTCCTTATGTAGGGATAGGTAGGACACGTCAACCCCAGAGCCGTATGCATCAGGCACTGAGTACTTGTCGACCAGCAACTGGACATCCGCCGAGGAGAGCGCCGCTTGGAACTTGTCCGGCAGTCCACGGAGGAATTGCTGTTGTGTGACGCACCCGTTCCGGTTCAAGTCGAAGTCGTAAAAAGATTTCTTCACCACAATACCCTGCTGCCGAGCGATGTGCTGCAGTCTCGGGAGCAGCTCCATATTGTAGTACTTTTCCTCCCGCACCGGAAGCGTGCGTCGCTTCACAACGCTCTCAGAGAGGTCTGCGATCGTAACCTCCAGCAGAGGAGACTGCTCCAGATCCTTGTGTGCCCGCGTGCACTGGTCACAGAAGAGGCGGTAATTAACCATCTTGTCAGCATTGCAGTACTTTGCGAGGAGGGCCTTCTCATCCTCGCGGCTCAGCACAAGCGTGTTGTTTGTCGCAATATTGAGTGCCCGAAGAAACTGCGGCTGCGTAATGTGCCTGTGCCTGAGGCGGTCGTACACTACGAAGAAATCGATCAGACGCACCTGCAGTTTGACGTGTCCCTCTGGCTCAGCGATCAAGCGCAAGCTCTGCACTCTGGCCATGCCTGTGGCCGAAGTGCTACCGCCGCCGCAACACGGAGAGGAGCAAAGCAATGTCAGAGACAGGCAGATTTGATCGGTGCCGCACCCGATTTTCGGCAACGTATTTGAAGACTTTGCCTTCAACGCGTTCCACCGCAGCAGCTTGGTGAGGCTCCACGGCGTTCGCCCTGGCAAGAGGTGAGCGCGCGCCACCCTGCAGCGCGCATGAAGCATCTGCTACGGTCCCACTGAATTGTCGCCCGTTGTCGGCTCCAACAGTTTGTGAGTGCATCACAGCCCCGCCACACTCTCGCAAGCGCCCTGCCTCCGAAAACGGTCAGTGAAAAAAAGTGAGAGCTACGAGCCCGCTTCCGGGTAGCCCATGCAGCCCAGTGCTTCCCAGTGAGCCGTGTAGCTGAGGCCCGGAGGCTGTACAGCTGAGCCTCCATCGGGAGTCAATGGCTCAGTATGCTCTACCCGTCGCGTTCTGCGCGTCGGTGGGCTGGTGACTCCCAGCAACACCCTGCATTTCTGCTGGTGCTCGTAAGGCTCCTTAACCAACGCCTGCGTTGCTGAAATCTGGGCGGACGCACAGGTCCGCATTCCAGTGTCTTTCGTGTGCGACTAAGCGAAAGAAGAAGAAGCGTAGGCTTGACAGGTGGCAATTGGGGATGGAGGATGACGGTGATGCCCTCGCAATGGAGGTGTGCTCTCCCATGACTGGGCCAAATATACCTTGTAGATCCGTACTTGTGACCAACGACCAATGTCTCGTGGGCAGGAAGGGCGCATGGTGCGCGATTCAAAGCGTGATCCAGCGTTAGGCCAGTCCTACAAGTCGCGCCTCCTTGTGTGGAGAGTAAGCATCACGATTGCACTGACAATAGCTGTTCGCTTCGTCGGACCTTGTTTCCACCTTGAAAATTTGACGGCTGTAACTTTGCTTCAAAACAGGACAAGGTAGCTGGACTTCTTTCTCTGCGACGAAGGCTGCAAACCAGTCGAGACGAAGGAGGTTCGTTAGACCTTGAAGTGCTGGAAGAGCGGGCGCGGCAGCTCGAAATGATTGCAGATGCCCTGAGGAAAAGGTGACCCAATCGTGTCTAAGCCCGACCATTCTGATGTGTGAAGCGCCTCCTCACATGAAAAATTTGTGCTTTTGCAGCGCACGCCAGGGAGGCTTTCCCAAGGACATCGAAATTTCGCTGAAAGATGCCGGAGCGACGGCCCCTGGCTTTTTCGGGGGCGGGGCAGCAGAACCTCCACGCCAGCGCCAGCAACAAGCGCAGCAGCCGCATGAGACTGAATCATTCGGCAAGCCCTTGCCCGAACGAAAGCGGGACAAGATGCTTAGGTACATGCAGAACAGCTATGACCGAATGATGGGCGGCGGCGGCGGCGGCGGCGGCGGCGGCGGCGGCGGCGGCGGCGGCGAAATTCAGGCATAACAAGAGTCTCTTTGCTCTGGGCCCGAAGACCCTGAAACACCACTTGATTTTAACAACGTTGCAAGCGAAATTTTGACTGCCGTCAAGATGCGCGTGTAACCCGGGCGGTGGTGCAGGACGGTGAGAAGCGAAGAGAAGGGGAGAGGAGCGAGCTCGTTGCATCACAACAAGGTGGAACGTGGATGGGACCCGACGCACCATTTAAGGCACCGCGCGGTAGCGAGCCCGCGGAGGGTGTGGGGGCAGGTGGCTCCGTCGTAAAGGGTGGTAGGGACTTGAGCACAAGGGAGGCAACGAAGATGGACGATCTTCCTGAGATATTGTCAACGAGATCGCTTGAAAAGGTTACAGATCAAGAGACAGGGGACCTGTGGAACGTGCCAGGCCTGGGGAGGGGGGAGGAGGAGCTGTCTGAGCAATGGGTTGAACGGGCAGATGCGGTGAGTAACTGGGTCTCGACGCACGCGCTGCCAGCTGCTCGCCCCCTCGCCGCCCGCGCATCAGCTGCCGCGCAGCAGCCCGCCAGACGTGCAGGACCGCATCCTCAGCAATATGATCAGACGCAGACCCAGCATTCTACGCTGGAAGAGCATGGATATGCGCGTGGGCACACTACAGCACGAAACAGAGATACAGACAGCAGAGGCTGCACAAGTCAGCTGGGGGCGGCGGAAGTAGGCGGTGTGAACGCAAACGTACTGCGCGGTGCCCTTGAAACGTTGAGTGTGCGTCCTGACCAGACCAAACCGGGTCGAGTCTTGCGGGAAGCCAAAAAGGCGAAGTTCAAGGCCATGGACGCGCGGCGAAAGGTTGTGCTGACCTCTGCTCCCGGGCCGACGCGAGCCACACTGCCAGTCATTTCGATGACTAGATAACACGCGTCTCAAGGCAACTTGCTTGAGATTTGCGTTCCTCAGGGACTGAAACCAGCTCCGAACGCGGTCAGGAACGAGAGCAACGGCAGCGTGAGGCAGCTGATCTGACGTGGAAACAAGCAGTCACTATTGCTGTAGAAGAGTGTGATTTCTCGGCACCTCCGTTGCCTCCTGTGAGGCGATCGCTGCCAGCATCAGCCAACAAGCTAACAGATTACTCAGATGAGGGAAATAGTGATAATAGGTAAAATCCGTCTTGTAACATAGAGCGAGATGGCTTTGGAATGAGCCCGTAGTGGAGAGCTTCCACAACAAGCGCAAACGAGAGAGGGAAAGCATCCGTTTGATGACAAACAGTCGCAGATCGCAGAGCGAAAAACAGTGGGCGAGCAGGGGCCGGGAGACCACGGCAAGGAAGCCGCAGAACAAAAAAGTCCCAGGCCCACACCACTAAAGGGGGCTGTATGAAGAAAGCTCATTTAATTGACCGCAGAGCTGCCTTGCGAACACCCAAGAGGCTCCGCGGCTTAGATGCGAAAGCCAGCGGATGCCGCTCAAAGGAACCTAGAGAAGGATTCAGCCAGAGCAGAGAGGTCAAGCCCAGCATCGAAAGTACTGGGGACCGAACGTTTGAGCATTTGCCCAAAGCTTCGGGCCTACTGCTCCACCTGAATCGAACCTGCAGTATCTGGACTTCGTGTCTAAGTAAGGGTTACGAAATGTGGCACAACTGAAGTGCTCAACACATCGATACCAGAACGCAGCTTCTTGAGCAGCGCTCCGATCAGTCTTCCTTTTGCATCTCCTCCTGCCTTCGCTCCCTGTCGCTTGCCCTGCGCGTGAAAGCCAACACTTTGCAGTTCAGTCATATGCTTCCGCATACACGCAAAGCTCTCAATGAGCGTTATGAGAATTTGAGTTTCGCTGTGCTCCCTCGAGAGAGGCTAGGCATGGTGCACGCACTCGTTCTGAAAGTTTGCAACTACGACAGTGCTTGAAGGAGCCAGGAAAGCCACAAAGATGATCGCCATCGCCCCAAGCATGCAAGGCCCCACGAAACCTGCCGCCTGTCACACAGCATAGTTGCAACTTCAGGGCTCGCTTCTCCGTGAGTGCTTAGAAGCGGATAACTCTTCCACCGAGCAGTGCTCGAACGGCAGTGCCACACCCGTCAAGAAATGCATTGCAGGGCTTTCGCAGCGAACGGGAAATGGTCGGCAGCGCGACTCAAGACTGTATCCAGCTCGTGTTTGCCTGAGGAACTCACCATTTTATCAAGAACACCTCAGCGCAGGGAAGGGGAGAAGGGTCTCAACACTGGCTGTTGGTGTTGTTGGTAAAAAGGTTCTAACGGGCCCGCGTGCGAGATATCCCCCTCACTGCTTGCAATGGCATCGCGAGGTGGGCTACGCTTGTCGTGGGGATTTGGTGGGAACATAGGTTGCTACACGGGTGGTGCGTTACTGCTGATAGACCTCCTCATCTGTTTCTCAACCGGAGTGGCTGGGGTTTTCCCTGCAAAGCCAGCATATGCAGACTCCCCTCGCTTCGCAGGATCATGGGCAGGTCCTCGGATCCTGCTGGCGCTGCAGCGGGACACGCCTGCAACTGGTGCTCACGGACTGAAATTTGCGGCCCCTGCAAAAACTTCGGTGCAGAGACAATCTGAAAGCTGCCCCATTCTCCGGCTCCGGGGCGCTGGCGATGCATCGATGCGAGACATGAGTACTTTGTTGCAAGATCCTGCGGCACGATTATATGCGCTTGGGGGTCAGACAAGCGATGACCTACATTTATCAACAGTGGAAAGCATCTGCCTGCGCCACCCCGAGAATGAAGCATGGCGAATTGAGCCTCCGATGCCGCGTGCTAGATCAGGAATGTGCCCCCACGATTCGAAGCAATCTCTTGGCGTCCCACGCCGCGCCGTGAAGATTCCGCCCCTTTTGGAAACAGGATTTTGCGCAGCTGTGCTGGACGGGCAGCTATACGTTCTTGGAGGGCACGACAATAGGTTTGGAGCTTCGGTCCTGAGTCCTGTTTTTGTTCTACTCAGCTGTGCACCTCTGCACGCGGCCTGCGGTTTTTCAAGATGTGGACAAAGTCTGATGTCGACAGCGGTGGCGGTGTTTCGTCACGCAGGTACGTAGAAATGGATCGCGCACTGCAGGAGAAAATGAAGCGTAACGAGTCGATCAGCAGGCTCGAAGCATCCCTCAACTCGTAGCATCGCCCCGGATTGCTGCCCCCCCAAATAGCCGCATGGCTTTGCGCATCTCAGACGCTCGAAAGCTGTCCAGCGCTGAGACATCGCATGATCGTCTACTCCAGCGAGGACGGCACGTTTCCGTGCCTCTCCTCAGTCGACAGCTTCGTCTCTGGTTGTGGGTCCGCCTCAGGATGGCAGCAGCGCCCGGACCTCAACTTCGCTCGCACATCCTTCGGCGGTGCTGTCGCTGCAGGCCGGCTCTACGCGGTGCCGTTGCCGCGCCCGTGGGCCGGATCGCCAGCCGAGCGCACTTAGTGAAAGCCAAATACCGCTGCTGGGCGATGAGGGGTGTAGCAAGGGCGCGCAGCGCTCAATGGCTCTCCGCACTGCAGGTGGGTGGGTTCGATGGGCGCGATATGGTTGCCACGGTCGAAAGCTTCGCCTCAGGGGACGTGATGTGGCGGCGAGAGGCTAAACTACCTCGTCCACGTTCTGCGCTCGCCGTTGCGGCCATTGGCGACGTGCTGGTTGCTGCGGGTGGCTGTGATGGCGAGCACCCTAACTTGATAACATTCACGCACCGCGCCCTGCACTACTCTGCTCATTCGAGGCTCACGCCCACTTGTCTGCCGGCAGCAAGCGGAAATACATCCGACGCCCTCGACATTTTCGACGTGAGAACGGGGGCCTTTCATGCAGGCCCCCCCTTGCTGACCCCGCGCGCTGGCGCGGCGGCTGTCGCACGAGGCGGTTGCATCCTCCTCATAGGAGGCGTTTCGCCCGAGCGCTGTCTCGCAGGAGTCGACCTTTTTGATCGTTGTCCCCTTTCCTCTGCCCTTACGCGCCTCTCTTTTGTCTTCTCTGAGCCCTGAGCGCGCCCCAGTGGGTATCATGCATGTTGTATTTCTGAGAGCGGAAGTGATGACTCAGCGCTAGCGGCGCGGTGAGGCAGTGGCAACTCGGCGCTGGCGACGTGACCTCACAGACGGCATGGGGTGCGACCGCAGCCTTACTCTTAGCGCAAGCGTGGCCGTCAGCGGCAAGCAGCAGGGCCCCTTAGAGCTGAACGGTTTCACATTTGTCCTGACGTCGGGTTTTCCTGTCGTGGTGGCAGGAGCGCGCGAACCGGTCTAGCAGCTGCTGCGTGGGGGGAGAAGGCATTTGCACTGGGCGGGTCGACCCCTACCCGTGTGAATTCTACAAAAGTGCGTATTGATGTGCTGCAGACTGGAGATACGAGGCGTCCGTCCGCGAAGAGTGCAGTCTAGATCGAAAAATTGCATTCGCTCGACCGTCCGTGTCCTGATGTGCACATGTACCAGACACGGATCGTTTTACATCATTTTCAACACTTACGGTATGCAGGGCGATTGTTTGCAAGGAGGAAAAAGAAAGCGGTGGAACCATCGCGCTCGGCAAAGCCGAGGTGCTTGACACCGCCGACGGTTGGATCACGTTACCACAGCTGCCGACGCCCCGCTTCTTGCTCGCCGCCGCCATTCTGTAGCAGCCTGCAGTTGACAATTTCTGTCGCGTGGCACGACTGTTGGCCTTGTACCTGGACCCTACCCGTTTCCACGAATGAAAGGAGCAGACTTCAGTCGGCAACTGTCCCATGTTGGAAGCTATTAGAAATTTCGGTGGACAAGGACATCACTGTTGTGCGATAATGAACTACAGTGGTTGAGTCAGAGGTCCTTCACAGCCAGGCGCATAAAAGCACCTCCTTTCATTGAGTCTTTGATGCGCAGTATCTCTGAAGCAAAATGCATGCACAGAGACACATCCGTACCCGCTGAGACTCACTAGCTCGGATGGGACGGCAACGAGCGGCTAATGCGCGTCAGGGAGGACAGCTACAGGATGGCCTGGAATGGAGCGGCGTGAAGGCGCCTGAGGGGCAATGCCAACCGCGGGGATCAATCGGGTACGTCCCGGCGAGGCGGTGGTCTCCACACCGGTCTGCTGAAGCCCCCTCAGCACCACCCGACCGGGAGCTGCGCCGACTGCCATCCGCGGACTCTGCACGGGACCACTCGCGGCAGACGGTGCGCCGTCTGATGCACGTTGAGCGGGTGCGAGCCCATGGATGCGTGTAGTCGCATGGCCGACTGCCAAGCGAGTTGAAGCCCCGTCCGGGTGAGGACTTCCAGCGGCCATTGCCGCGATCGACTCCGCGATGCTTGTCATTTGGCCTTGCATCATCGCGACTCCTTGCCCAAGCTCGCGCAATCGTTCGCCCTGCTCTGCGACCACACGATGTAGATTATTAAGAGAATCGGCCTGCACAGGACTTCTTCTCGAAGTGCCCTCGACAGCGCGTGCCTGCGTGGCGCATTGCGGTCAATAGGACTATGATTGCAATTTCGCTTGTACAGCGCCCCTCCGGATAGTGAAACTCCCAAAACGCAACTACGCGATGGCTTTTGATGGGAGAAGACCCTGAGACGCGCCTTGCGGCGCTTATTTAGCTCGGAGAGTGCGCGGGAAACAGACGTACCCACACGTTTCTGCGGGCATTTGTAGATTCCAATTCAGTCATGGTGTGGAGCAAAATCATGATGGCAATAGTCACTATTCACAGCGCTTGGTGCTGGCAACAGCAGAGTCACTGTTACGAACCATTGCTGGGGCAACGGCAGGCACACGACTCTCTGGAATGAGTGACGTCCACGAGATCCTGCCATATCCTCCTTCTGACTCAGATTATGCCCCCCTAATAATACTAACTTCGATTTGTAAACATGCGATTTGTAAACAAAATTCTCATTGATGAGCAGATTCAGCAAGAAAAGAGCAATGATGTCGGGTTTCCACAATTTGTCAACGGAAGCATCGAGAGATGTCGTCAACGGTTGGTGCGTCGAGAGACTCTTCTGATGATTTCCAGCCGCAAGAGACTTTTGCCCAGTAGTCGAATTATGAAATTCACCATCTCCGAGTCCTATTTGGGCCTCGGAACCAGGGTTCTGTCTCGCGCTGTCTTGCCTTACAAACAAAGAGTGCACTCCACCTTTGAAGCTAGACTTGAAGCTTGATCTCATCTTTACCAGGGCCTCCTGATTGAAATCATCATCTCTTGTCCCTGCCGCTGACTTGAGTGCCTTCTGCATGGAAGGCCAGGCCTCCTGTGGATTCATTGTCCCATGTGCGCCCAGCGCCTGTGCGCACATCGATATCACTCATGGATCTTACGCTCATGAATATTACGTTCATGAATCTTACGAAGACCAGCAAGATAGCCTGTTAGTGTTGTCAGCAAAAGTGGCCTGTAAGACTTTGCACGGGATTAAGTAGAAGTGAGCGGGTGCATGATGTGTGAGCACTGGAGGCCCGGGGCTTGCAGGGCGCAATGGAACCGTTGCGTCCAGAACTCCTTGGGAAAGCTCCATTGAGCGCAGCAAAGCACCCATCGAGTCACGCTGGCCACACCGCGCAGGCTCAGAACTTCCCTCATCAAGTGCATTAGGACATGCTAAAAGCTGCGCCCCCTATAGAATGTCAATGCGGGGAGCGCGCTAGGAATTTTGAGCTGAAATACTTCTAAATTTGGGAGACAATGGGGCAGGGTGCCTCAGCGGACGCTTCAAGCATTGGTTCCAACGACTCCGCACGTGGCGTTGCAGCAAAGTCGCTCCACTCACCACGATGCTCTTCATTCGGCGTAGACACTGCCGTCTCGACTTGGAATGGACGCTCAGGGTTGAAAGCCGCGCCGGAGAAGCAGACCGAAGCTAGCAGATGTGGCGAAGAACCGTCGGTATCGTCGATTCTAGCCGCACTCGAAGAGACTTTTGCGGGAGTGACCGTCGAGCCAGGCGGAGCGCGGAGAGCTGCGGAGGCCGCAAGCGAGTTGGTCGCAAAGAGCGCGCCACCTAGTGGAAGCGTCCCGGAGCGGTCGTCGCTATTTCGGTTCCCGGCTGCGGTTTTCTCATTGAGGCGCCCGTTTTGATTAAGCGCCTGCGCTCCAGTGTCGAATAAAGGGTCGATGAGCGCGGTGTGGATCTCGTGTGGTGCATCCGCCAGCGCCTTTTTTAAGGATTCATGAGAGATGAAAGACAGTTCGCATGGACCCTGCGCCACAAAGACAATACATTCGCCCTGCCACGAAGCACCCTCCGGCGAAAGGTACCCAAAAAAGTCACCGGAACTGAGGGTGGCGAGGGGTGATCCCTCTTCGCTGAGCATCTGGACGTTCCCCGAGGTGATCATATATATACGGTCTGTTGTGGCGCTCATAACAAGCACCTCCTCCCCGTCACGGCACAGCCGCCAGCCTGCTTCCAGAGCAAGCGATGCCAGAAATTCGCCACGCGCCGGAGTATTCAAGGACGAAAATTGCGGAATTTCTCCAAGCATACCCTTGTTGAGGTTCAGGGCAAGGCGCTCCTGCAGGTCTTGCGGAAGCGAGTCAAGTATACCGATTTGGTCGGCCTTGTCGTGCTGTTTCATGAACGAAAAGTGCACCCACTCGAGAATTTCGCGTTTCAGGTCGTGCGAGCAATGATTTTCCGTCAGAAAAGCGCGCACAAACTGCATCCGCTCCTTGCGGCCATGCGTGCGACGATTGAATTGGTGCACCATGTCCTGCATCTCGCTCACGACAGTTGCGAAGCAGATCGCTCCGGTCCACTCGACCAGCACGATGAAGAGCCTTTCAGCTGTATTCTCCCCACGTATATCCCCAAAGCCAATGGTTGTGAAAACAGTGTTGACAAAGTAACCAGCCAGGACGTATTGACCAACGATATCGTCGCGGCCGAGGTCGTTGATAGCAAGAAAGCCATCCATATCATCACTGAACACCTCCTTGATCAGCCAGAAAGCGCAACAATAGACGTGCTCAACAAAAGTTACCGTGACACCGAGGAAGAGCGCCTTTTGCATCCAGAGGTCAATGTGCACAACGGGATTCGGCGCCTGCAGCTGGTGATCGATGGCCGAAAAAATTCTCAACACGCGCAACAGTCGGACGACCTTCAGCAGCCGCAATGGACGAATCAAGCGGATCGGCACCTGACATCACAACCCCATGATTATTGCGAACGTAGTGCAGGGCCAGAGAAATACCAGGCAAGAGTCACCGGACAAGACGCCAAGGTACTCACCCGAGCATACGAGATAGGATGATCCGATGTGAGGCTTGAGGTAATACACTCCTGCGAATTGTGCACAAGAAAAAACTGCGGGCACACCAGGTATCTCACTAAATTATACACGTCACCGACGCGCGTTCTCAGGTGCGCACAGGGCGTGGGACGGTACTTCCAGCCATGAAATCGGAGTGGATGTGCAGACGTCAAAAAGAAACATTCCTTGAAGATAATTCTTTACGACTTTGCTGAACGAGTCTTGGTAAATTCCTTGCTTGTCGTAGAATCCAATGAAAAATTGAATGAAAATCTCGAAGACGAAAACAATCTGGGACAGGTCATAGATTCTTTTACGACTGTGGTCGTGCCGAATGGACATGTGCACATGTGTGCACGCTGCGATATTTCACGTCTGGGCGCTGGAGTTGGTGCTCACAGATCAGTTTCACTCGTGTGGGCTGGCAGTCACCTCACAGAACATATCGACTTCAAGCGTAGCATGTCGCCAACAAGCGGGGCGCCCCCAGAAGAACGAAATAAGGACCGGAATCGTACAGAAAAAGTACAGCTCGCATAATGAAGACAGACCCTAATGTGCGCAGAATACACATCACCAAAATTGCCCTAATGCGTTCAGAAGGCAATGAATGGTGTTGCATCACAACCAAACAATAAGCACCACTGGAGAGGGGGCATACATTGGCAAAAAGGCAAAACGGTGCGATGGGATGCAAAAGCTTCGACGCCCCTTTTTTGCTGAAAAGTGGTGGTCGGTACGTGAGTTAAGGAGAGCAATCGCGGTGAGGGCTGCGAGGACACGTTACGAGGTGCAGGCTCGCGTTGCAAAAGAGATTCGATTAGATGGGACACAACCTTCGTGGATGATATCCAAAGAAATAGCATATTACATCCATCAGACTATACCAAGATCCTTGCCGTTGCTCCATCTTCCAATTTTCGAAGTGCGCGGACTCGTGTTCCTAAAAACAAGGATTCCGGTCAGTTTCAAGACACCTTTAGGGCCAGACGGGCTGGAGCGGAGTTCAGAGGCTCCCTGTCAACGAAAGATTCGAGCAGGGAATAGTGGGCCCTGACCTGTTCGTCACGAACGGAGGCAGTCAACTCGCAGAAAGACCTGCTCGGGCCCAGGGCCACCATCTTGTCACGAAAGAAGCGAGGGACGGGCGGCCGATTTGCGTGAATTGAGCGTGTGAGTAGAGTGCAGCGGGGACCAGTACTTTTCAACTTGTCTCAACTTCTTGTCCATCAATTCCTGGTGTGCTGATCTGTTGCTTGCAACGGACACCCCAGAAGGCACACGCTCAACGTCCGGGCCGCTGGCGGCGGAGCCATGGTTTTCCTGGAAGATTTTTCCCTGCTGCGGAACTTGAATGCTGGAAGATTTATCATTCAGATCAACCTTCTGCGTCTGTTTCATCTTGAACCACTAGGAGACTAGCGGGGACGCGCAGATTTTAGGTTGCCGCGATCTGAAATTCCACGTCGCGTCCTGGATAGAAAAGGCAACTCACAGAGACACTTGACGTGCATTCATTCCTAAAATGGGCCAAAATGGCTTGTTCCACACTACACCGCGGTGCTCGTAGACAGCGCAGGGAGAGGTTTCGGGGTCCGCATGTCAGTCTCAATACTTTTGCCCACTTAGTCTCTCAAAGTGGACGGCTCTGAAGGAGTCGGATCAGACGTCTCGGGATACGATGGTTTAGGGATCTTGAACCATCAGTTCTCGCCAGGGCTCTGCATTGTAGTGGAGTACAACTCCCAGACCGCATCTTGAGTGACCGAAACGTGTCGCCAGGCCAGATTGGCCTCTAGTGACAAGTGAGCAGCAAGATCAAGTATGAAGAGGTCGAATTCTTCGTCGGAGGACGGCATGACTCGGATCGGCGAGCGCAAGGGTTTGGTGGCAGTATTTGCTGTTGCTGCTGCACTGCGCTTTTTCCTCTTCGGGCATCGGGAGCTCCGAGAATCGATCGCGGCGCGAGTTGAGGTCAGCTGACATCCCTTTCCGTGCTGATCCAGCCTGTTTCTGTCGAGAAGCTGGGCCGTCATGCGTCCCATTTTTCAGGTGACGACTGCGGTAACATCAATGACAAGGATAAAAGAGGGTGTCTTTTTGATGGAACGAGGGGCGTCACCCTACGCCGGCGATATGTTGCATCAGCCGCCTTTGCTCCTTTTCCTGTTTTATCCAATCTGCAATGCCCCGGTGACTTCCCCCCAAGCGAAGTTCGCTCACATTCAAAATTTGGTTGCTGGGAGGCCACGCATGCCCTCGCACATACCTATCGCGTTGGGTGAGGCAAGGTACATCTGCAGGTGTGGGTGGGAGCGGCTGTGTTCACCTCGCTAGACCTTTTGTGTGGGGCGCTGCTGTGGAAAGTTGCGTGCGCCTACATGAAGACGTTCGAAGCGTGCCAAGAATGCTGTCTAGCAGGGGTGAGCCGCCAGCAGTGCGCCCGGTGCTCAGCTCGCTAAGGCGTGGGAGAAGGCACCTAGTCTCCGAATTGGCGGACTGCATTATCTGACCGGCCGTGTATGGGTTTGTAGACTTCTGCAGAGGACAACGACGAGGACGAGGAGGACAGAAAAGATGCGATGAATGAGTTCAGTGGAGAGCCGAAGCATAAAATTGCTGGGGATGCGTTTGACATGGTCGGCACGCCGGATGCGGAATGCACCCCATCTTCACAATCGCCCGGCGCTAAGGCGGCAGAATGGCATATGTACTGTGTTGCACTGAGACCCCGGCCCACCTTCAGGTTGCTGCTGCTTTTTTGCTCAACCCACTCTCTGTTTTGGCCTGCGTCGCGCAGTCCACGCAGGCTATACGCGACCCGCCATTCCCGCTTGTGCGGACGCAACTTGACGCAAAACTTGACGAAATTCGTATCATAGCAGAGCAGCGGGGTGCGCAGCGAGCAGTGGCTCGGATGTACAAACTATCTTGCTCACACACTGTTGGCTGCAGGGGGTGGATCACCTTCTCGTATCCCTGCTGTTGTTGCTCGCGCTGCAAGGACGCTGGTGTAGTGCCACCGCAGTTCTCGCTCTCGCAGCCCATCTCTCTCCGTACTACTTGGTTGAACCCTCTGCATACTCTCTGAACAACAGAATCTCTGGACATCACAATTGGGCGGCTGATGAACCCTGTGCCTGCCTAACGTCAGGTTCTTCTACCCCCTGTTTCAGTCATTCTACAGACCAGCCCAGCCAGGCTGTCTGTCCCCATGGCTGTCGCGTCTGTTGGCACTTGGCTCGCCGCACTGCTGCTCTTCTCGCGGGTGCTGGCTGGCAGCTGGACTTTTTTGAACGCTGTCTACAGTTTCGCTTTGGCTGCTCCAGACCTGACTCCCAACATCGGCTTGTCGTGTCCCGCCCACTCCCACTGCCCTGCCATCCACCGTGGCTTCCACCGAGCTGGCTTGTGCGCGCACGAGCGAGGTTCATCTTACTTGCGTGTCCCACGGGTGCTTGAGTACAGGTTCTGGTACTTTTTTATCGAGATGTTCGACCACTTCAAGCCCTTTTTCCTCTTCATCTTCCAGTACTCAACCGCAGGTCGACCAGCCTCAGTGAAAGGGCACCTCGCACCTGCGTCCCGGGTTCTTGTTTTTATTCCCTCTGCCCGTCGCCACACTTAACTTACATGCTGCACCCTGAGCACGCAGTCTATTCGATTCCGCTTACGATGCGATATCGCCACCGGCCACTCTTCGGTGCGCCGGCCTGCATTCGCCCCTGCTCCTGCCGTGCGGCCCAGCACTGGTTGTCGCTGAGAAGCTCTGTACAGCCGCAGTCATTGTTCTCGGAATAGTCTCAGTATTCAAGTCGTACCCTTCCGTGGCGGACCCAGCGCTGTACGTGCCGCTCCTCCTCACCTTTCGCCATCACCTTGGCGGCATCCGCTCCCTCTTCCATCTCTCGCAGGTTCAAGCCCACTCGACCTCGTGGTCTTAATCGTGTGTGAAGATTCCAAGCACCACATAGAAGTAATGTAGTCGCGACTTCCGGTCGCTGGGGTCGCGCGCGGTGGAGCGCGCACCAACGCGGGGTACGTGGCATGTGGGCAGGTGTTCCTCTTCGTCGCTGTTCTCGCGCCGCTCTTTTGGCACCTCTGGATCGTGTTGGGCGTGGGCAACGCAAACTTTTATTACGCTCTCACACTCGCCTACGCAGTCGCGCAGGTGTCACGCCCGCCCTGCAATGCTTCGATTCTACGTGAATGGCTGACTGCAGCCGTGCTCAATCAGGTCATGCTCCTGTCTGAAGCGCTCCTTGCGACTGCCCGCAACGATCGCCGCGCCCGTGCCCGCCTGCGTGCTCAAGCTGCGCGATAGTAAAAGTTTTCTGTATCCATCGCTGCGAGAGCCAAAACGTATCGATGCAGTGCCCTTCCTTGTGCAAGCTGAATGTTACCCGGTTCGCACGTCAACGGCATCAGTACTTTTGTGTGTCCTGCCTCATAAAGCAGCACCTCGCACTTTAACCAAACCCCTGGCCTTCGCCAAGAGCTCCTCACACGCGATCCGTCTCAAGGTCAAACTTTGAGAAGAAAAAATTGGATGTATTCGCGAGATAGGTGGGTTCCAGTGGGCATGCGGTGTGTGTCACCTCTTGTACTGGGTTGGGTTCTTCTTATTCTTCCCCGCGAGAGTTTGCACGCAAATGATCGAAGCGACTTTCCCGCTGCTCGGATGTCCTGGTCGGAAAGGAGCTGTTCTCCTTCCCGGGAGATTCCAGGCGTGGCTCTGGATCACCGAGGTGGGACCTGGGAAAGTTCTGGACCGCCACCCCGGTGCCTGAGTGAGCCTGGTGAGGAGAGCCATCGTGCGGCAGCTGGAGGAAGAGAGTATCACGAAATACACGGTAACAGAGGCCGTCGACGTTTTCGAAGCATGTCGGGCATCCCTTCCGGCCTGCCCTCTTTCTCGCTGTGCAGATCGCCCATGCTCACTTGAGTCTCACCTTCGTCGTCGCAGCTATTGAGCGCTCTTTGCTTCTTGTGTGCACAGGTCCCAACCTAGCGCAGTAGAGCAGGATCTGCGCCCAAGGGCACTTCGGCGAGGCGATGGCTGTAGGCAAGGGGTGCAACACCATGGAGGTCTGTCACATCATTGTGAGGACGAGGAATATGCAACTCTTGCCAAGGGAGAGCTGACCGGGGAAACTTGGGGCTGGAAAGAGATCCTCGATTCGTCCATCTGGGTTTGCTCCAGCCAGCGCCCTCCCGATCGCGCGCCCAGAGACCCACGCCTAGAGTGTCCTGCGCCCTCGAGCTCCTTCGGTGCGTGCATCTCCCTTACGAACTCGGGCCCACTGACACCCGTGATTTCAGGTATTGGGCCACCGCGACGTGGCACTTCCCTTGGTAGCACGGCGCGCATTGTCACCGATGTTTCGGTGCACAGGGGAGGACAAGTTCGTGCTTCCTTCAGGCCTCCATGGGGAAAACGGCCAGCTAGCTGAGGCAGCCCAGAAGTTGTATGAAGTCGCAGCACAGCCATCCGCACCAGATGCGAGGGCAGAAGCACTCACTGGAATGGTAGCCCTTTGGCTAGCGAACCTCTCGCCGGGCGGTGCGTCGAGTGCTATCGGGGGCGCCGGGGAACAAGGTGGGATGACTGCAGATGCGATCAGGGATATGACCAGAAGGGAAGCATTGGTGAGATCTCGACCCCAGTCATGATGCGACTTATTCAGCCCGAAGCTGCAAGGATGCCAGGAGTTCAGCTGAGAATACGTCTTGACGTGATGGTGAGCTGGGTGATACAGACTGTTCAACGATGGCTTGCAGAGGTGGAGCACCACTTTGCCACAACAGAACGGGACAGCGACAAGCGGAAACGCATCAATACCGCCCTGCCGCGAGCTGCACTCTATGCGTCTCAGCCCACTCCCCTTGGCAGTGCTGGGGCCGCACCTCGGGCTCGTCAACGGCCAAGAACACAGATCAAGGTGACCTCTGCTCAGTGTGAAATGTGTTGTGCAGTGTGCTAGGAGAGGCGGCGCACGCCGAACAGCTGCTCACGCAAGTTCTGCACCAAGATTCCAGCAACGCGGTTGTCTACTGTGCACGCGCAGCACATTTTTCTGCTGCACACGTGCGCGAGGTGGCCATTCTCCTGATAACTGAGATCCCTCTCACATACATATTCGCTTCCTGATGGAGCTCCCAGTGCCTTCACAATCGAGCGAAAATGGGCCCAACTCTCCTTGCATGCCGAGCAGGAATGGCAGCTGAAAAAGAGATACAAGGCGATGAGAGATGAGACCATTGTGAACCGCAGCTCGTTGAATGGTGAGGAAGGGGGCAGGAAGAGGGTCACAAGAGGAGATGTAGGACTGTCCGCAGAGGATTCATCTGACCCTCATAGCATCGGTGCTGTCTTTGGTGCCAAGGTGGGCAGACGCGCTGGCGCGCGCGCCGCGCAAGTAGCAGCTGCCGCTTGCAATGCCGCACATGCGAAGGCTGCAGCGCAGGCGCGGACGGTGCAGCTCGATCCCAGATTAGGCGACGACGCTGGCTATGCAGCGGAAGCGATATCAGAAGAGAGTGGAACCGGGGACCAGTCTAGCTTGTCAAGTTGGGATGCGTCTAGCCCTACGAGCAACTCATGCGTCAGCTCTCTGAGCCGTGAGGGTGTCGAGAGTCATGCGTCAGCAGAACACTCCCTCAGTCGCTCGTCGAGCTCATGCGCATCGAACGGGGTCGCTGCGAACCAATCTCTGGGCTCTCTGATGGGCCGTAACGGGCTGGATCGTGTCGCAGAATCACATGATGACGTGGGAACAGGATTCATCGGGAGGCAAAAGATCGAGAATTTCACACATTCTAGGCGTAGTAGCGAGGCTTCATCGTGTTCTGTGACCGAGGAGTCATCGTTCAAGGCCGCTACTCAGCGGGCAATCAAAACGCGGTACCAGACGCAGCCCCCGTCTCCTCTCTGGCGTGGGAGCTACCCGTCTTGCATGCATTGGGCACACGTGCATAGCCATTGTGATGGCGTGTCGAGCACTTGCAGTCCCCAAAGTTTCAAATGGTACCGTTCCCCGGGTATTGTGGGTCAAATGGTACCGTTCCCCTTGAGTGTGCAAGGATAGCGAGATGAGCACCCAGCAACGTGGTCTGGGGTCAGGCTGTGACGATTGGCATATCCGACAGGGAAAGTATTCGTCCAGACGATTTGAAGTCTTCGGGCTCGCAAACAGCGACGGTCCCACACACAGCTGATCTTGGAAACTCGTCGTTCTTCGCGCGAGCAGAACAGGACTTCCGCCGTGCGCTCACGCTTGCGGGGGGTAGCTGCCAATCCCGCGCCTGCTGGAATCCCATATCGGCGCTGCACATTTTGTATTCACATTCCAAGGTTGAACACTTGGACTCACGGCCCGAACCATTCATGGTCCTCTGAGCGTCGCGTGATGCGGGCGCAGACGGGTACCTTGCGGCGGTGGCTGGATACGCCGGGCTGCTCTTTTCAGTGGGATCACGCCGCACGGAAGCAGAGGAATGGGCACACCATGCATGGGAATTGGGCGCCTTGCACGCTGAGGCCTCAGGGAGGTGGCTAGCCGTGGTTGCACTTCGGCGGCGGGATGCGGCGAAGCTACCAGCACAGGAGCCACGGGACAACAATAAGTGGTGGTCGGCCTCAGAAGATGGAGAGGGTATGTTGCGAGACGATTCGAGCGACGAGGGTGTGACGGAAGAGGTAGGATCGATCGGCACGAAGAAGGGAGGCGGAGCGCCAGCGGTTCGAGCCGAAGGAATGTTCTCCTCCTCTCATCTCTCCGCTGATGAGGGAGAGAATGAGCCACAGTACAGTAGCGCAGACGAAGAGTCTTGGGGTGCGGGAAAGACGGGGAACGTGGACGTGAGAGGGGGGGGCGAGAGCGGCACGGGACTTTCTTCCGACAACTGGGGCGGCGTCCCGAAGCTTCGCGCACCGTGCGGCTCTTCCACGCATTTCCCCTTGTTTGCTCTAGAGCGCTCCGCTGCGAGGCCGAGGCGGCCGCCGTTGATGCACTGTATCTGTGTGCTGCAATGTGATGTGGCAGGGCGGGGCGGCAGGCCGGCGAACTTGAACCAGCTCTTTGATGGTCACGCTCGATGGGGACTTTCCGGCTGGCACAAGGAGGGCAAAGCGCCTGACAGTGTCCCTGCTTCAGGGCCCCGCATTTGGCCGGCAGAGTACGATGAGTGGTCCTCAGATTTCTCCTTCCCCAGCACGTCTGGGGACAGGACGCCTTAGCAAAATCACGTGCATCTCTCTGAGGGGATTCTTGTAAGTCGTGTCGAAATGTAATGTTGTCGCACGTGGTGAAAAAATATACTTAAAAAGCAGTCATTGTACTCGGTTCAAGACCTGCGTGAGACTGGCTGCTTGTACATGTCAGAGGATGTGACCGCCTAGCACACATAAGTCGTGGCTAGCACACATAAGTCACCATCCATAAGTCAAGCCTTCTCGGCTAAGTGGTGAGTGGCTCCGTGTCTCCTCGTGTGTCAGCACGCGTGCACCTCGTGTGTGCGAGTTGTTTGTTTGTCTGTATTCCATTCAAGC
>ENA-UOXV01001175-UOXV01001175.1-marine-metagenome-genome-assembly--contig:-NODE-1175-length-37195-cov-7.518686_pt1 | contig 37195 bp, 34 predicted proteins | sample MGYA00238165_ERZ766961 | MGnify/ENA primary metagenome ERZ766961 (study PRJEB28924, sample SAMN03173240) | marine metagenome | biome: Marine; feature: Water; material: Subsurface seawater | place: North... | reverse complement strand
AGCGGCGTACCGCCCATGGGCAACCCGCCCGGCCTAAACGCCCCCAACGCCGCACCCGCTACCGTCGTAGACGCCCGGTGTCCGGCATCGGCCAGACCATGGCGAAGTGCGCCGACGATCAAACCGCGGACCATGCCCGAATCGCGAAACCGGACTTCGGTCTTGGCCGGATGCACATTCACGTCGACTTGGCGCGGCGGTATTTCCAAAAACAGCGCCAATAACGGATGACGGTCAGATGCGAGAAATTCGCGGTACGCCCCACGCACCGCGCCCAAAACCAATCGATCTTTTATCGGTCTGCCGTTCACAAACAAAAACTGCATGGCCGCATTGCCACGGTTATACGTCGGCAGGCCCGCATAGCCCGTCAGATGTAAATCTTCACGTTCCGCATCAACTAGGAATGCATTGTCGCGAAAATCTTTGCCCATAATCGCACTAAGACGTTCCAATCGGGCATCAAACAAATCGCCCGTCGCGACAGGTAGTTTCAGGATATCGCGTTTCTCGTCCTTGAGCGTAAATCCGATTTCCGGATGCGCCATGGCAAGTTGCTGCATGGCTTCGGTGATGCGCCCCTGTTCGGCCCGGGCGGTTTTAAGAAACTTCAAACGCGCGGGCGTCGCATAAAACAAATCACGGATTTCGATGCGCGTTCCCTGATTAAATGCTGCGGGTTCGGGGATACCAACACGGCCGCCTTCGACCTTAATGACCCACGCTCCCTCGGCGCCCTTGGGACGGCTTGTGATCGTCATGCGGCTGACAGCGCCAATCGATGGCAAGGCCTCGCCCCGAAATCCCAGCGTTAAAATTTTTGTTAAATCATCATCGGGGAGTTTCGATGTCGCGTGGCGTTCGACGGCCAATGACAATTCGTCGGGCGTCATCCCCTTACCGTCATCGGTGACAACGATTTCGGTTTGCCCACCATCGCGCACAGATACATCGATCCGCGTCGCCTCGGCATCGATGGCATTTTCGACAAGCTCTTTGACAGCCGATGCAGGGCGCTCAACCACCTCACCAGCGGCAATCCGATTAACCAGAGTTTCTGGCAAGCGGCGGAGCGTCATTCAATGCCACCCCGCATCCGATTAAATGCCGCAACAAAACGCTGCAGCCGTTCCGGTGCCGGTGCGCCACCTGCGAATACGGGTTCCAAGTCACCCGTCAGGTCCTTGCCCAACTGGACACCCCATTGATCGAACGGGTTGATGCCCAGGATGCACGCCGCCGCGACTGTCTTGTGCTCATAAAGCGCGATCAGCTTGCCCAGCATACGGGCATCCAGATCCTTGTAGATCAGAATGCTTGATGGCTGATTGCCAGATGCATATCGATGCATGTTGCTTCGATCGGACCGGCCAAAAGCCATGGCATCGGCCTGGGCAATGGCGTTTGCCGTCAGCACATTATGCATGTTCTGACCGTTGCCGACGGGCGTCGCAAAGACCAGGAAATCAAGCGCGACCAGATCGGTGCCTTGATGAAGTTGTTGGAAAAACGCGTGCTGCGCATCCGAACCAATGCCGCCAAACACGATGGGCTGAGTGCGATACGGCACTTCGACACCCGCTGTCGTCACCCGCTTGCCATTGCTCTCCATCTCTAGCTGTTTCAGATAATCTGAAAAAAGCTGCATGCGGGTATCATAAGGCACGCATGCCTCGGCGCGGGCATTCAGAAAATTGGTGTTCCAGATCGTGAACAAAGCCATCAGGATCGGCACATTTTCTGCGACGGGTGCGGTTAAAGCATGCTGGTCCATTTCGCGGGCACCCTCGCGTAGTTCGGCAAAGGCATCCCAGCCAAATGCGAGCGCCATGGGCAGACCAACGGCCGACCAAATCGAATACCGCCCCCCGACCCAATCCCAAATCGGAAAGACACGATCATTAGCGATACCAAATTCCTGGGCCGCAGCGGCATTGGCTGTAATCGCAACAAAGTGTGACGCCCACTCGGCACCGATGACTTCTTGCATTTCGGCTTTGGCACGGGTCGCATTCATCGCTGTTTCCAGCGTCGTGAAAGATTTCGACGTCACGATAATCAGCGTTTCAGCCATGTCTAAATTGCTGAACGCCCGGTCATAGGCTGTGCCATCAACGTTGCCGCAAACACCAACCGTCAAAAGTTGGGGGAGTCGGTCACTCAACGCATCAAGGGTGAGCAAAGGACCCAATTCCGACCCGCCCACACCCACAGAAATCACATTCCGAAAGGGTTTGCCGCTTGATGTCGTGATTGTCCCGGACAAAATGCCTTCGACAAAGGATTTAAGTTGGGCGTCACAGGCTTCGATGTGTTCGTGAATGGCCGGGTAGGCGCAGGGCGTGCCACGACACGCGGTATGCAACGCGGCCCTGTTCTCAACCGCGTTCACAGGCTCTCCCGCGACCATGCGATTGAAAAACCCTGGCACGTCTTGATCTGTTGCCAGATCGACCAAGGTGCTCATCACCTCGGCATTCATGCGCTGCCTGGAATAATCAAAAAAGATATCGCCCAAATCAATGGCCATCCGCTCCGCGCGCGCGGGGTCATTCTCGAATAATTCCGAGAGATGCTCAGAGCGAGAATTGGGCGCAAGAGCGCTTAATTTGTGCCAAATTTGGGAATCAGATACGAGAGCCATAGGCACTTCTATCAGATGCCTATACCAAGCTCCATATCCCGATTGCAATTATTCCGTTGCGCTAAAACCGACGGGGCGTCCAGCGATGACAAAGCTGAGTTTTTCGGGCTGATATAAGCTCTTGGCGACGCGTTTAGCCTCTTTCAACGTCACAGATTCGATATAGCTATTTCGCTTGTCGATATAATCGATGCCCAGATCGTCATCCTGCATCGCAACCAACATATTGGCGATGGTGTCCGAAGACGTGAACCGCAGCGGAAACGCCCCGGTCAGGTATGTTTTAGCATCATCCAATTCCGCTTGGGTCGGGCCGTTTTCGGCGAATTCTTTCCAAACGTCACGGATCACATCGATGGTTTCTTTAACACGCGCGTTGGCAGTCCCCGCCCCGCCCATGACCGCTGACGATGAATCGAGGGGCATCAAGTAACTGTATACCGAATACGCCAAACCACGCTCTTCGCGCACCTGTTGATACAGGCGTGACACAAAACTGCCCCCGCCCAAAATGTAATTAAGGACATGCGCCGCATAAAAATCAGGATCGTCCCTAGATATGCCGGGCTGGCCAAACTGAATAGAGCTTTGCGGGACATCGACATCGATCACCGTCGTGCCCCCTGTGAGTAAAGCGTCAACCTTAGCCACACCGCTGGATGAGGCCTTTGCGGGCAAATCCCCAAACGTTTTGTCCAAATAGATTTTGAGCTCATCCGCCTGGATATCGCCGACAACGCCGATGATCAGGTTATCTCGGGCAAAGCGCGTTTGTGTGAAGGTCATAAGATCATCGCGGGTTAGTGCGCTTAATCCCTCGACAGTTCCACTTGATGATTGCCCGTATGGGTGATCGCCGAAAGCTAACTCGAAGATTTTTCGACTTGCCTGATAATTGGGCGATTGGCTGTTCTGATTAACCCGCGAAATCAACTGGGTGCGAATGCGCTCCATGGGCTCTTCATCAAAGCGGGCTTCTTTCAACGCCAGACGGGCCAACTCAAACGCGTAATCGCGGTGCTTGTTAAGTGTCTTGAACGTCCCCCGAAACGAATCCAGTCCCGCACTGAACCGCAGCGTCATGGATCGGTCATCAAGGGCCGTTTGGAACGCGGTGCTGTCGAGATCACCTGCCCCCTCGTCAATGGTCGCAGCCACCAACGAGGCAAGCCCCTCTTTGCCCTTGGGGTCTAATGCGCCACCACCTTCAAATTTGAATTCCATGGTGACGATGGGATTGGAATGGTCGCGCACCAGCCAGGCTTCGATGCCTTTGTCGCTGACCACGCGCTCTACCTCGACCGCATCGGCGGTCTGCACGGTGAACATGACGCCAACACCAACCACCGCCACGGCAAGGCAGGAGCGGACGAATTTTCGAATGGTTATATTCATACCCATAATTTCATGCCTACCCGACTAGCTTTGCGGTTTTGGTAAAAGTTCAGACGTCACATGGAACGCACCTTGAAACACATGCTTTGCAGCGGCAACGACCGCTTCGGGTGTGACCTCGGCGATACGCGCGGGCCAACTTTCGACTTCATCGATTGAGCCCCCACTTGTCAGGGCAACGCCAAAGACACGTGCCGCCGTGCCAAAATTATCGCGGGCAAAGGCAGCGTGATTTTGCAAACGGTCTATCGCGTCGTCGACTTCTTTTTTCGTCACGCCTTCTTGAATCAAACGTGCCAATTCCTCGTCAACGGCAGGATCAATCTTGGTCATATCGGTGCCGGGTTTTGGCGACACATAGAAATAAAACGTCGCAGGGCCCAACGCATCGGGGCTGTAATAGGAGCCCGCCGAAAGCGCAATTTTATCATCTAGGATCAAGCGCTTGTGCAATCTGCTGGATGCCCCGCCACCCAAAAGCTCGGTCAGAATTTGTAAGGCATAGCGATGCTGACCTTCGCCATAACTATAACTGGGCGCCAAATAGCTTCGATTCCAACGTTCTTGTGTGACCCGCTCATGCTCAAGCGCAACTCGCTTATTTGCGCGTGCTGGCGGCTCAATCGTGCGTTCTCGCTTAATATCCGGGCCACGGGGAATGGCACCATAATATTTCTCGGCCAACGGTTTCAGCTCATCAACCGTTACATCGCCCTCAACAATCAGGATTGCGTTGTTCGGTGCGTAGTATTTTTTATAAAAAGCCAAAATCCGATCAAGGTCGAGGGCAGCTATTTCATGCTCCCAGCCGATAATCGGGCGACGGTAAGGGTAATTTGTGAAAAGCGTCGCATTGACCTGTTCGCCCAACTGCGCGCCGGGATTGTTATCTACCCGCGAACGGCGTTCTTCCAAGACGACATCACGTTCCGGCACGACCTCATCGGCGGTAATCACCAGATTGGTCATACGGTTGGCCTCGTACTTCATCACCATTTCCAAACGATCCTTGGCAATGGTTTGGAAATACGCCGTGTAATCATAGGACGTGAAAGCATTTTCCTGACCGCCATTACGCGCGATCTTTTTCGAAAATTCACCTGATTCGGTGGTCTTGGTTCCCTTGAACATCAAATGTTCTAGCAAGTGGGCAATGCCGCTCTCACCTTCACCCTCATCGGCCGAACCGACTTTGTACCAGACCATCTGGCGAACAACGGGCGCACGATTGTTGGAAATCACCACAACCTGCATGCCGTTCTTTAAGGTGAATGTTTTAGGATCAAAGATCTTGGCTTCGGCAATCGTTGAGACTGCCAGCGTGGCCGCAAGCAAAAGGCCTGCTGCCATCGGAGCCCAAAAGGCTTTTGAGGAAATTTTCATCATACCTTGGATATGACGGCGTTTGCGAAGCGGATCAATGGGAAAAGCCGCTCATCACTAAAAGGTTACAAAGATTTAAAAATCAAATATGCCTTTTTTGCCACGTTTTTTCGTGACCTTTGGGGTTTCACCTTCGGTGATTTCATTGCCCAACGCTTGGTTTTCGCGGATACGCTGCTGTTCTTTTTCAGCGTCCACGACGACACCTTCGTATGGTTTATCATCAACCCAGAAGATCATCTTGTCGGCCAAACGCTTGTCTTCTTTGGACAACAAAGACGTTTCAGAGTTCACAACTTCGCGAATGCTGGGGTCGGCCGTGCTCGCACCGGTTTTTTGCATGATCGCGTTTAAACCATTGGAAAGGGTCGGATCGCGCGTTGGTTGCGTTCGAATCGACGCCTGGCGTTGCAACAACGCGGCGCGGGCTTCGTCTTGTGGCGAAATCGCTTGCGGACGAATTGATCCAGGCGATGGCGGGCGCAACTGAAATTCAGGTGGAAGGCTCAATGGTGGACGCTGGTACACAGCGAATTCATCCGGCGCATCCTTGGATTTGCTGATAATCTTCTTCGCTGATTCACAGGCGCCCAAGCTGATCGCCACTGCGCACAGCACACTCACACTTAGAACTTTCTGCCAACGTCGTTTCATTATCATGTCACCGACAATCCCATCAGATTACTAACATTCTATGAGGATTCATCACGAATGAACAGCGATTCCAAAATCAACAGCACCGCTCCTACGCAGATTGCGCTATCGGCCACATTAAAAGCGGGCCAATGATACCCAAACGCATGGAAGTCGAGGAAATCCACAACCGCACCGTACTGAATGCGATCGATTACATTGCCAATCGCACCACCAATCACCAAGCCCAGCGCCAGCGCGGCCCAATGCGTGCTTGATTTCCATAACCAGATGGAAAGACCGATGGTGATCGCAACAGCCACCCCGGTCAGGATATAGGGGCCATAAGCGCTGTCTTGGTTGAACAGACCAAAGCTGACACCCCGGTTCATGCCCAGCACCAGATTGAAATTTGACGTAATCTCAATCACCCGGGGAGGAATCATCACATCTTCTAAAATCCATCCCTTGGATGCCTGATCCAATACAATCGCAATGACCGCCAAGATCATTCCCTTAAGGAACAACAGCCTCGGTTTATCCTTGGGTTTATCCGATGATGGCGCAGCTTTTGTCACGATTGGAAATGATCGACCGCATCGGCGCAACGATGACACGCCGTCGCATGATCAGGGTTCGCGCCCACCTCATCCAGGACTTTCCAGCAACGCTCGCACTTTTCGCCGCTCGATTTTTCAATGACGACGGCAATACCGTCGACATCTTCCAATTGATGCGCATCTGCAGGCGCTTCACCATCTAAAAACGTGATGCCCGACGTGATGCATAGATCAGCCACATCGAAGTCCGCAACGGCGTCTTGATACTTAGCATCAGCGTAAACTTTAGGATGCGCTTGAAGACTGGCGCCTATCACTTTGTTTGCACGGGCAATTTCCAGTGCGCCTGTGACAGCACGACGAAGCGCGCGCACATTTGACCATTTATCAGCCAACGCACCATCCGCCCATTCTGCTGGCACATCGGGGAAAGTGCGCAAATGAACCGAGTTCCCAGCGCTGCGATCAGGGTGACGTGCGAGCCATGCTTCTTCTGCGGTGAAGCAAATAAACGGGGCTAACCAAGCCGTTAGGTGGTCAAACAGCGTGTCCAAGACCGTGCGCGCGGCACGGCGGCTGATCGAATCTGCGCGATCACAATAAAGCGCATCTTTTCGGATATCGAAATAAAATGCCGACAAATCAACCGCACAGAACGTGTGGAGTTCTGCAAAAAATGGTTGGAAATCATAGTTATCACAAGCGTTCTTCAAGCTTTGGTCCAGCTTATGGATCCGGTGCAGGACCCAACGTTCCAATTCCGGCAATTCATTGATGTCATCGATGCGTTCCGCAGCATCAAATTCTGCCAAGTTTCCAATGATATAGCGCAATGTGTTACGAAGCCGTCTATAGATATCAGCCTGTTGTTTGACGATTTCAGGGCCAATCCGCAAATCTTCGGAATAATCTGAATTCACAACCCAAATCCGTAAGATATCGGCACCGTATTGGGTGATGACCTCTTGCGGTGCAACCACGTTGCCGAGTGATTTCGACATCTTCTGGCCGTCTTCGGCCATCACGAAACCATGAGTTAAGACCGCTTCATAAGGCGCACGGCCACGGGTGCCGCAGCTTTCCAACAATGATGAGTGGAACCAGCCGCGATGTTGGTCAGAGCCTTCTAGGTACAACGATGCGGGCCATTGCAAATCTTTCCACGGCCCATCTTCGAGAACAAACGCATGCGTACAGCCACTATCGAACCACACATCCAAAATATCGGTAACTTGCTCAAAATCATCGGGATTGCGATCTGGGCCCAAGAAGCGGCTTGGATCAGATGCAAACCATGCATCTGCGCCTTCTTCTTTGAACGCTTCGACGACGCGGCCCTGGACCGCTTCATCGCGCAACGGCTCACCGGTTTCCTTGTTCACAAAAACCGTGATCGGCACGCCCCAGGCGCGCTGGCGCGAGACCACCCAATCGGGCCGGTCCGCGATCATGCCGTTCAAGCGACGCTGGCCGGATTCCGGCACGAAACGGGTTTCAGAAATAGCTTTGAGCGCTTTTTCCCGCAGGCCGTTGGTTTCCATCGAAATGAACCATTGCGCCGTATTGCGGAAGATCAGGGGCTTTTTAGAGCGCCAGGAATGTGGGTAACGGTGTACCAGCTTACCTTTGCCGAGCAATCCACCCGCTTCGGCCAATACATCGGCCACGTGATCGTTGCATTTATAGACGTGCTGGCCTGCAAACAGCGGCACATGCTCAAAGAAGCAGCCATCTTCACCGACCGTATGCGGGACTTCGATGCCATTCTGCATGCCCAAGACCCAGTCATCTGCGCCATGACCGGGGGCGATGTGCACAACGCCCGTGCCTTCTTCGGTGGTGGCAAAGTCCGCCGCCAACGCAGGCACATCGTAATCAAAGCCCTGTCCGCGGAGCGGGTGACTGCAGATGGTACCCGCCAGGGACGAACCCTTGAACGTGGTCATCACTTTATGATCTGTGATGCCGCATGCCTCGGTAAATGCTTCCAGGCGCGCTTCAGCAACAACCAATTGATCACCCATCATGACCAGGCTGTCGTCAGCAACGCCTTTGATGCTGATCTGGGCGTAATCGATGTTCGCACCATAGGCGACAGCGCGGTTCCCCGGCATGGTCCATGGCGTTGTCGTCCAAATGACGATGCTGCTACCCTCAAGAAGCTTATTTGGCGTTTCGATCACAGGGAATTTCACGAAGATCGTGGTCGATGTGTGGTCGTGATATTCAACCTCGGCCTCGGCTAGGGCAGTCTTCTCAACCGGAGACCACATCACAGGCTTGGAGCCCCGATAAAGTGACCCATCCATCAGGAATTTGCCCAATTCCTCAGCGATTTTAGCCTCGGCGGCATAGGTCATGGTGGTGTAAGGGTGATCCCAATCGCCCATCACGCCCAAGCGCTTGAACTCTTCGCGCTGCACGCCGATCCAATGTTCGGCGAATTCGCGGCATTCCTGACGGAATTCGACAACCGGCACGGCATCTTTGTCTTTTTTCTTTTTGCGGTACTTTTCTTCGATTTTCCATTCGATCGGCAGACCGTGACAGTCCCAGCCCGGCACATAGCGGGCGTCCTTGCCCTGCATCTGCTGGGTCCGGTTGATGACGTCCTTCAAGATCTTGTTCAGCGCGTGTCCGATGTGCAGGTTGCCGTTGGCGTACGGCGGCCCGTCATGAAGGATGAATTTCTCGCGACCCTCGGAAATACGGGCCCGTTCCCCTTCGAAGTCGGTATCTTGCCAATGCTTGAGCAATTCAGGCTCGCGCTGTGGCAATCCGGCTTTCATCGGAAAATCGGTTTTCGGCAGATAGATCGTGGACTTGTAATCAACAGTCATGGTTTTAGGTCTTTGTTTTACGTCTTCGTGGATAAAATTTCAGTCGCGTTTCAAATATTGTGTATGGCGCGTGCTTGTTCACTATCGCGGGCGATTTGTGCCTTTAAAGCATCCAATCCGTCAAACTTCTTTTCTGCGCGTAACATCTCAACGAATTGCACGGACACTTTGTGGCCGTAAATATCACCTTCGAAATCGAACAAATGCACTTCTAATCTTGGCGCAGTATTGCCCGCAACGGTCGGTCGCAAACCCAGGTTCGCAACTCCTGAAATAACACGCCCATCCGGCAATGTAAGATAGACCGCGTAAACGCCAAAAGCAGGATGGATATATTGCCGAAGCGCGATATTCGCCGTCGGGAAGCCGATCGTGCGGCCACGCGCATCACCATGATTGACCATCCCCGTAATCTCAAAGGGGCGACCCAGAATTTCGCTAACAGCGCGAACATCACCCTTGCCCAACAGTTCCCGCGCGCGTGTCGATGAATAAAGCCCACCGCCATCATCAGAAGCCGCCGAGACCACCGTAAAATCAAATCCGTGCGCATTACCCATAGCCAGAAGCGTTTCGCAGCTGCCTTGGCGCTTATGGCCGAATTTAAAGTCATACCCAGCAACCAAGTGGCGTACACTTAAGGCCTGCACCAGCGATTGTTCAACAAACGTCGCAGCAGATTGACCCGAATATTCCATATCGAATTTCTGCGCGATCATGAAATCAACACCCAAATCACGAATGTGCCGTGCCTTGTCAGCAAACGGCGTGATTCGAAATGGTGGAATGTCGGGCTGGAACACGTTCCGGGGATGGGGCTCAAACGTCAGCACACCCCATTTCAGGCCCGCTGCAGTGGCGATTTTACCCGCCTCGCCGATCACCACACGGTGGCCACTGTGGACACCATCAAAGTTACCAACGGCAACAACGGCCCCGGTATGCTCTGGTGCGACGGATTGAACGTTTCTATAGACACGCATAGGCGAGGAAAGTGTCAGCGAGCCCTTGGCGCGTCAAGCCTAATGGCGGCTATTCAAATGTGAGTTGTTGCAACTGCCAGACCGCATTTGGGGATTTATCTTCAATCTCTTGGGCAGTCATCTGATCCCAGCGATACATAATCCACAACGGGCCCTTGTCTGTATGGTCCAGTTCCGTACCATCGATGGCATAAACCAGCAGTACGTTGTATCGGTCCACATCGGCCACTGGAAGGGAAATGGCATAGCCATCGGCCGCCGTGGCAATAATTTCGGATCCACTCGCGCCCACATTATCCATTAAGGCTTTTAGCGGGACACCTGTGAAGGTCGGCGTGCCCTCGGTCCATTCAGTTTTGACTGAAAACGTCTCGCTTCCCAGTGCTTTCAGCATAGGCAAATCAAAGACAGTGGCGCTTTCGACATTCACCGCAGTGACGCTACCATCAAGCCGCAAGATAATGCTGTCCGTCGGTGTTTTCAGCGCTCCTGCCATGGAAACACCTGTGGTCAGAACAAGAAAAAGGCTCAAGCAAACATCGCGAAGTCGAAACATGATCAATCCTCTCTCAAAATAACCATTTAGCAAATATCGCAACGGTAATTTGATCGCAGTATCAGCACAAATTTAGGCACGAAAAAGGGCGCCACGAAGGCGCCCTGATCGATCACGAAAATACGTGAGCTTATTTGACGCGCGAAGGAACCATAATTGTGGCATCGCCATCGATGACGACTTTGTCGCCAACTATGCACTGCGTCTTCAGTTCGATAAATTTCTTTTCTTCGATCAATTTGGTCACCGTGCAATGCGCAGCAACAGTATCACCAGCGCGGACAGGTGCTTTAAAACGAAGAGACTGACCAACATAGATGCAACCCGGACCAGGCAACTTGGTGCCGATCACGGTTGAAATGAAGCCTGCTGACAGCATGCCGTGTGCGATACGACCTTCGAACATCGTCATCGATGCGAATTCGTGGTTCAGGTGCACCGGGTTGGTGTCGCCGGAAATGCCCGCAAATGCCATAATATCGGCTTCGGTGACTGTTTTCGCGAAAACATCGTGCATACCGACTTCTAGGTCTTCAAAATAATAACCATGAAGTTTATCCATGGGATTGGTCAGCTGGTCCATCCGGCTTATCCTTGTTCTGGTTCTCGGGTGCATTCGCAATTGCAGCAAATGCGTGCAGTGCAATATAAAGGCTGTATCTTAATACGGCAAGAAAGCGTTTGGTGGGGTTTCCAAAGCAAAATAAGGCACGTTTTTGAACCTGTTATGCCGCAACTGCGTTCATATTTTGGCGCATTTTGCGTTGTATTTGCTGCACTTGCGTTGCCGAGCCTCGGGAATGCTGAACCACCTGTGTTGGAGTTGCCCATCGATTGCCAAGTGGGCAGTACATGCTGGCTTGTGAATCTCCCTGATCGTGACCCGGGTCCTGGTCGACAAGATTATCGCTGCGGTGCAAATACCTACAACTCGCATCGCGGCACAGACATTGCCATCGCCAACAAGCGAATCATGGCCGCAGGGTTATCAGTACTGGCGTCAGCGCCGGGCAAAGTGATCGGCATCCGCGATGGTATGCCGGAAACCACACGCGCCGAACTAAAGACCCGAACAAATATAAGAGGGCGAGAATGCGGCAATAGCGTTGGCATCCTGCATGCCGACAATTGGTTTACACAGTATTGCCATATGAAAGCGGGTAGCCTTCGTGTAAAGCGTGGCGACCAAGTTAATACAGGTGATCGTTTGGGCGATGTCGGTATGTCTGGTTTTACCGAGTTTCCGCATGTGCACGTCACTGTTCAAAACGGCGACACACCGATAGACCCGTTCACAGGCGAAGCATTGATATCGCTATGTAATCCATCACCATCACCTAGTTCTAAGAGTTTATGGTCAGATCAAGCATTGAAAGCCTTGGAGTATCCAGGTCCACAGGCATTCAATCTGGGCTTTGCTGTCGGCGCTGTTGAGACGAAGGAAATGCAGAGTGGCACTTTGACAAAACGGGTTTTCAAACAAGATGTCCCTACTTTGGTGTTTTGGACTGAAATTTTCACTTTAAAAAAGGGCGACATCTTAACCTCGTCCTTGATTGGGCCTGATGGCAGATTGGTGAAATCACAAACACTCAAAATGAATCGGCCACGTGCTTATCAATATCTAAGGACTGGCCGAAGTCGCCCCAAAAATGGATGGTTACCGGGCGTTTACGTTGGCCGGATTGAGATTGTCCGAAATAACGTTCCAATAGTCCTGGAAGGGACAGCCACCGTCGAATAACAAAGATGGGCTAGATTTTCTTGCGGCGTACGAGTTTTGGCTCCGTACTCAATCCACGTTTCTTATCGGTTTTCTTTGCGGGTTTTTTCTTGGGCTTTGGCTTGTCCGCATCCAAAAAGTCATCGGCGTCGAACAATACCGGGACGGCTTTGTTTTCCTTTGCAGCGTCAGCCTGTTCCTGGACAATTTCGAGCATCAGCTTCACCTTTGGGTCGCGATCCGGGCGCTTTCGGAGTTTCTCGAAGTGCATCATCCCGATTTGACCGATGTGACGTTTCAGGGCAACGGGGGTCTTGGTTTTTTCAATGACACGAATATACGCACACAGCGTCCATGGATTGGCGGGCGCCGGGCTTAAGCCGCGAAGCACGCACCATTTCTCAAAATCCAGCCAGCTTTGCTTTTTCGCTGCGATTGCCAACGTATTGGCCTCTTTTAATTTCGGTGAATGATCATATCTTTATGTGAGACCCCACGCAATTTGACCCCTCTCGCGACCATCCCACCTTAGGAGCTATCATGTCTAAACCGACCATCAGAATCGCCGCCATTCCAGGGGATGGCATCGGCACCGAAGTCATCGAAGCGGGCATGGAAGTTTTGCACGCCGTCTCAGAACGCGATGGCAATTTCGATATTGATGCGGAGACCTTTGATTGGAGCACCCAACGCTATTTGGATCACGGCGACTTCATGCCCGAAGACGGCTTGGATACGTTGCGCACATTCGATGCGATTTTCTTTGGATCCGCTGGTGACCCGCGTGTGCCCGATCACATCACGCTGTGGGGGCTGCGCCTGAAAATCTGCCAAACACTGGATCAGTACGCCAACGTGCGCCCGACCAAGCTGTTACCCGGAATCAATGGACCTCTCGCAGGTGTCGGCCCCAAAGAACTGGATTGGGTTATTGTCCGTGAAAATTCCGAAGGTGAATACGCAGGTGCAGGCGGGCGCGTCCATCAGGGGCTGCCCGAAGAAGTCGGTTTCGATGTGTCTGTGTTCACCCGCGTCGGTGTGGAGCGCATTCAGCGCTTTGCATTTGAATTGGCGCGCAAGCGCCCCCGCAAGCTTCTGACACTGGTGACGAAATCGAACGCGCAGCGTCATGGCATGGTGTTCTGGGATGCCGTTTTTGATGAAATCAAGGGCGACTACCCCGACGTCACCACCGACAAAATGCTGGTCGATGCGATGACCCAGCGCATGGTGTTGAAGCCCGAAAGCATCGACACCGTGGTCGCCACCAACCTGCACGCCGACGTATTGTCCGACTTGGCCGCCGCCCTTTCAGGGTCGCTTGGGATTGCACCGACGGGGAACCTGCGACCTGAAAAAAATGTGCCGTCGATGTTTGAGCCCATTCACGGATCGGCCTTTGATATCATGGGCCAAGGGATCGCCAACCCATTGGGTTCATTCTGGTCGGGCGTCATGCTGCTGGAATACAACGATCAACCCAAGGCCGCCGCGCGTCTGATGCAAGCCATTGAACGCGTCACGGCAGAGGGCACGCACCTGACCCAAGACCTGGGCGGCACCGCCACCACGCGTGAAATAACGGACGCTGTACTCGAAGCCATCCGGCAATCTAACGCGTGATCTCACGTCCGGTCACAACAGCATCACAGCTGCTGATTTTAGTTGCGGCTTGGCATAAGGACGGGCATCAACTGTCACTATGCTGATACGAAAAACAATCATCGCGGTGTGTTTGGTTCTGGGCATGGGTGCGTTATTTGAACGTACAAGCCATGCGGCGGCCGAAACCACTTTGCCGATTGGTCCCGACCTGACATCGCTGGGTTGGGAGATGCTAAAATTTGATGGCATCGCACCGTCAATGTTTACGGGCACCCCAAACGGCGAGATCGAAGTTCGATCCGACAGCGGATCGAGTGTTCTATACCGCCTGGTCGCCGATGATCCGTTACAGGTCAGCACGTTGTCTTGGTCATGGCAGGTCGTCGATGGCCTACCCGCAACGGACCTAAAGCGCACCGACGGTGATGACCGCGTATTGGCCGTGCATGTTGTTTTTGCCGAGGATGATTTTATGTCCCGGCTAAAAGGCGCTTTCCATCCTTTTGCCCGCGGTCGCGTCATCACCTACGTCTGGGGTGATGATGAAAAGGCCGAATTCCCGCATCCACATCTGCCCGATCAAGGGTTCATGATCATTCAAAAAACCTCAAGCGATCCGATGGGAAAATGGTTCACTGAAACCATCGATTTGGAGGCTGACTATAAACGGGCTTTCGGCAAAGAATTGCCGCCGGTCGCCTACGTGGCGATTTCCGGCGATGCGGATGACTTGAATGCCATGTGTTTTGGCATGATCAAAGACATCCGGCTGCGGTAGTTCCTAGGCTGCGTTTAAGGACCAGTCGTATTCGTAATCGCTGATCTTGGTCGCTTTTTCCAAGGCAACCTTCAGATCACCTTCGGCGTATTGCCGTAGATGCGCGAGCACGCCCGCCTCGTTGCCGCCAAAATCTTCGATGAACCAATCGTAAATTTTTGATGCGATGACTTTGCCGCCCTCGATCCGCACACCGCGCGGGCTGTTCACATAAGCGATAGCGTTGGCCGTCAGTGCCGCATCAAGTGTCGCCGGGTCATAAGGGTTCATAATCAAATCAGGACACCCGACCGATGCGCAATTCACACCATAGTGAATGCGCGGGTCTTTCCAGATCGGGCGCAGGATGCGGTGTTCCATATCATCAAGGCTCAACTCTTCGCCTTCAACGGTCACCAGTTTCTTGCCCCATGGGCCACTCGAAAACAGTCCCGGTGAGATATTTATATCCAGGACCGATTTCACCGGCATGTGTTGCAGCACAACCTGGATCGTCAGTGCGTTATAGAAATTAATCCAATAGGCTTGTTGCTCGGCGCCATTTAGCGTCGAGATCGACGTACCGCTGAGAAGCGCAATATATCCGTCCAATGCTTTTTGATCGGCGGCACTGACGCCTGCGTAATCAACCCGGTTCAAACCGCTCGGATTGTCCTTGAGATATGTTTTCAAGAACTGCTCCCACGCACTGTGATCAACACGCACCAATGATGCCGTATCGTGTCTGGTCCATCGATCCCATAGCTCTGCCTTGGGGGCGGCAACACTTGGCTTCGCCGCCAATGCGACCACACCCAGTGCCGAGAAACCGATAAAGCCGCGTCGTGTAAAATGCGTCACTGTCAAAACTCCGTCTTAAACATCATCATTCCATTCCCGATACGGGAAGCTCTGTGCGATAGACGACTTGCTTCAACGCGAAACTTGATTTGATGCCGTTCACCCCTGGGAACTTGGTCAGGTGGCGCATCAGGAATTGCTCGTACGCTTGCAAGTCGGATGTCACGATGCGGAGTAAATAGTCACTGTCCCCTGTCATCAAATAACACTCCATCACTTCGGGGAGAGCACGGATGCGTTCTTCAAAAATCTCGAGCGCTTTTTCGACCTGACGTTCCAAACTAACCATGACAAATACACTGACGGGCAGACCGACGGATTCTTGATCGACAAGGGCCGCGTAGCCCCGAATGACGCCCGCTTCCTCTAATGCGCGGACCCGGCGAAGGCAGGGTGATGGCGACAATCCGGCGCGATCTGCCAGATCAACATTGCTTAATCGGGCATTGGATTGAAGCTCGGCCAAGATTCGCTCATCAATCTCATCTAAGACCATTTTTGACATAAAGTATCTACTTCATCTAAATATGTATTCATTTATTGCGTAACATAGTGGTTTTGAGCATCACTTCGCAATGACGCAAACGGGACATTCAGGTACATTCTGATCACACATAGGAGAATGACATGTCACCGTTAGACCAAGGCCCGACACTGGACAAAGCTGAAAAACTCGCCGCGATTGAAACGCTGGCGAAGAAAATTTTGTGGCTTTCGACCTGGACCATCCACAACGCCAATTTCATCCGCGAAAAGCGTGATGGCATCAAGGTCGGCGGGCATCAGGCATCCTGCGCGTCATCGGTGGCGATCTTAACGGCATTGTATATGTCGGCGCTGCGCCCCGAAGATCGCGTCGCCGTAAAGCCGCATGCGAGCCCCGTGTTTCATGCCATTCAGTATTTGTTCGGCAACCAGACCCAGGAGAATTTAGAAAATTTCCGGGCGTTTGGTGGCGCGCAAAGTTATCCGTCGCGGACCAAAGACACGGACGATGTCGATATTTCAACCGGGTCCGTCGGCATGGGCCCGGCCATGACGATCTTTATGTCGATGGTCCAAGATTACCTGCGCCGTCACATGGACAGCGTCGCCCAACAAGAAACAGGCCGCATGGTCGCACTGGTGGGCGATGCCGAAATGGACGAAGGCAACATGTACGAAGCCCTTTGGGAAGGATGGAAACACGGCCTTCGGAATTGCTGGTGGATTATCGATTACAACCGCCAAAGCCTGGACGCCAATGTGCCGGATCAAATGTTTCGTCTGATCGACCGCGTTGTTCGGACCACGGGCTGGCGCGTCATCACCGTTAAATACGGCAAGAAAATGATGGCGGCATTCGAAAAACCGGGCGGCAAGGCGCTGCGCCGTTGGATCAACGAATGCCCGAACGATTTGTATTCTGCCCTGACATTCCAAGGCGGTGCCGCGTGGCGTGAACAACTGGGTGCCGATCTTGGCAATAACGCCGACACCATGGAATTGGTCGCGAGCTACGATAATGACCAACTGCAATCGTTGATGGCGAATCTGGGCGGTCACTGTATCGAAACGTTGATGGAAGCGTTTGAAGAGGCTGCCAAGGACGACACGCCGACGTGCTTCATCGCCTATACCATCAAAGGCTGGGGACTGCCGCTGGCAGGTCACAAGGACAACCACGCGGGCATCCTTAACGCGCCCCAACTCGAAGGATATCGCGACAGCTTGAATATCGCCCCGGGTGATGAGTGGAAGCCCTTTGCAGGCATGGAAGACCAAGCCGACCTGCTGCAGCGGTTCATCACCGACGTGCCATTTATTCAAAAAGGTCGGCGACGGTTCACAGCGGACAAGATTGATCTGCCCACTTCACTACCCGTCCCTGAATCTGAAAAAATCTCGACCCAGGAGGCATTTGGGAAAATTTTGTACGAGCTTGCGGGTGATAAAGACTCAGAACTCGCACGACGGATCGTCACCACCGCACCGGACGTGACCCAATCCACCAACCTTGGCGGTTGGGTCAACCGCCGGGGCCTGTTTGCACGCGATGAAAAAGCCGACACATTTCGTTCGCAACAAATCCCGTCTTCGCAAAAATGGGAATTCAAAAGCGCGGGCCAGCATTTCGAATTGGGCATAGCAGAGAACAACTTGTTCGTGATGTTGGGTGCGCTCGGCTTATCTGATTCCATCTTCGGTGAACGCCTGTTCCCCATCGGCACATTGTACGATCCATTTATCGCACGCGGTTTGGATGCGTTGAATTACGCGTGTTATCAGGATGCGCGGTTCATGGTTGTCGCCACGCCCGCCGGGATCACATTGGCCCCCGAAGGCGGCGCGCACCAAAGCATATCAACGCCGATGATTGGCATGGGACAGCCGGGGCTGACATCGTTTGAACCTGCCTATGCCGACGAGCTGGCGGAAATCATGGCCTGGGGCTTTCATCATATGCAGGCCGACGATGGGGGATCGGTCTACTTGCGATTATCGACGCGCCCAGTCATTCAACAGAAACGCAAAATGACCAAAGCGCTACGCGAAGGCATTCAACAAGGTGCGTATTGGCGCCAAAAACCCAAAGATACGAAATCGCCCATCATCATTTACGCAGGTGCTATCGCACCCGAGGCTGAAGCCGCCGCCAAGCAGATTGACGGGGCCGGATTGCTGGCCATCACATCGGCAGATCGACTGTTTACGAATTGGACGGCCCAATCCGAAAATTCATGGATCGTGAAGTTGTTGGATGATGCGCCCAAGGGTCAGCCGCTGATCACCATCATGGACGGGCATCCGGCAACGCTGGCATGGCTGGGCGCTGTCGATGGCAGACGCGTCATCCCGCTTGGCGTGGACCGGTTTGGTCAATGTGGTGATTTGATTGATCTATATAGCGAATACGGACTGGATACCGAGGCGATTATCAGCGCCGCCAGCTAACATCAGACGACTAGGCGACGCGGACTTCGATCCGTTCTTTGCCGCAACCGACGTTTTTGCGATTTAAGCTGATTTCGCCGATCTCGCCAGTGCGTTTCAGATGTGTGCCGCCGCAAGGGACTTGCGCAAAGCCTGGAATTTTCCAGTAGCGGCGCTCGGCCGCGCGGTCGCTGAATCCGCTTTCGATGACGTAGTTGTTGGCAACCACGATATTCGCCATCAGCGTCAGTTTATCCAAATGCTTGTCGATGTTCTCTTTGAAATCGAAATCAATCCTCGCCTTGTCTTCGGCGATATGCGCCCCGATCTTCTTTGGTTTCTTGAGGGTCGAATACACAAGTTCTAGAACAATCTCGGCGGCAAAATGTAGCCGCATGAGCTTGTAGCGGCGCGGCCAGTCGATCATGATCGTCACCACATTGCCCACCCGCAAATCGTGATCCGGCGGCAACGTGTATCGGATATCTTTACCTTCCCACCGCGCATTCAGGACAGGAAAGACACCGATGGTGCCCTTGTCGCTTTCCTGGCCACCCGATTGGGCAAAGAAGATGGTATCGCGCAGGGTGACTTGATCCCCGATGACCCGGCCGACTTCGGTTTGTAGTGTGGTTAAGTAGGGATCGTCCCAAAAGACCTTATGAACCATCAATCGATTAGCTGAGACAATCAGCCAGCCTGTTCCAGGGATGTTTCAAGACGAAGGCGAAGCATCCGCCAAATCTCGACTTCATCCGGGTCACCGTCCAGGTCGCCTTCTTCGATCAGGTTTTGCTCAAACTTCAGATGAATGTCGACCAGGCTCATGACTTCTCGGATCATGTCGTTCGAGACATCATGGAACGTCACCTTGCCGTCGAACAACATGTCGGCACGCCGCATCATGTCGAGCTTTTCAAGATCACGATCAAGTTCTTGGTAACGAGGCTGCCAAGTATTCCAAATGGAGTCTTTGGGGATATCTTTGCCTTCGTTTTTTTGTTCTCTCAAAATGCCCATCATAATCATGAATTCGTGGACACTGAATATAAGCGTTTCCATGTGCGTTAGCTCCGCGTTGTGTTGCGGCCCTTATAAAAGAAACAAATCATACGAGCAAACGCTGACGTTCTGATGACAGGTCCGATGAAATTATGATTATTGCGCGCGGACGTATTCAGCCATCTCAGCGTTCATATCCGCCATGAGTGTCGCCATTTCCGCATAAAGGTGATTTTTTTCGATCAAAGCCTCATCCATATAGAACTTACGGTTGAGCTCAATCTGCAAACTGTGTCTGTTCGCACCCGGATCACCATAGCGGCGCACCAATTCAACACCCTTCATGGGCCAGTTGATATCAACCGAATACCCACGCCCTTTCAAAAACGTTTCCATGGTCGCCATGAATTCGGCGCTACATGTCTCGCCATTCCGATTCCCAAGGATGAAATCGGCGCGCTCAGCCTCACCATCCGGGTCTGTCTTGTTTCCTCTGGCCCGGGTCGAATGACAGTTGATATGCCAAACACCCCCATGCGCTGCATAAAGCCGATCCAGCTCTGACCGCATCGCATTATGATAAGGCCACCAACAGGTGTTCAGACGATGCTTCACCTCATCGACCGTCAAACGCCGATCGTAGATTTCTGTCAAGCCGTGCACTTTTACCGGCACGACCCCGGCACCACGTATCTTTAATTTTTCCGACGGCTCTGATAGCAGGTCCCACACACCATCGAGTGCAGCAGGATCAACATCCAATTCTGATCGGTTGGTATCACAATACGTGCGTGGAAATGTTGCCATGATCAACGTCGCGCCCAGGTCCGTAGCCGACCCAAACAATTCATCGATAAAGGCATCTTCGTTTTTACGAAGTTTATGAATGTCGATGGCGGGGCGCATGTCATCTGGGAAGGTATTGCCGCTGTGTGGGCTATCGAACAACAACGGAATTTCGGGTATGTCAGCGTTGGGTCGTTTGATGATGACCGGGTCAGACATGCCGCATTAGCTTTCCTGTTTTATAAACGTCCGCGCACAAAATTGGCGATCTCTGCATTCATATCTGCGAGTACCAGCGCCGTCTCTGGATAGAGATCATTCTGCGTGATCTCTGTTTCATGCATATACAGACGCCGATTAACCTCAATTTGCAAGCTATGCCGATTCTCGTCCGGACGGCCGTGTTTTCGTACCAGCTCGACACCTTTCATCGGCCAGTTGATGGCAACGTCGTAACCGCGACCGGAGAGGAAGTCGGCAACGAATTGGGTAAATTCTGGTGCACAGGTGGTACCGTCGCGATCACCCAGCACGAAGTCGGCACGCTCAACAGGTCCATCTTCGGAATGCTCATTGCCCTTTGCTGGCATCGAATGACAGTTGATATGCCAGACTTGGCCGAATAACGAATGCAGTCGATCAAGTTCGTTGTTCAAGGCTGTGTGATAAGGCTGCCAATAAGCATCAATGCGATGCTGTACCTCAGCCACCGAAAGCTTGCGATCGTAAATCTCTAGCTCCCCTTGAATTTTTGTGAACGTCAGGCCAGCGCCTCGATTGACTTTAATCGAATTATTCACGGGACCCGGCCAAGGACCATCCAGCGCATCCACCTGAATGTCCTCGGTTGATCTGTTCGGATCAATGTAACATCGAGGAAACGTCGCCTTGAGGAAGACAGCGCCTAGAACGGACACGTGACCAAACAGCGCATCAATAAAGGCATCCTCGGTCTGTCGTAAAATCTTATTCGGTACGATTGAGTTCATATCGTCCGGATAGTCATATCCGCTATGCGGACTGTCATACACCAACGGAATGTTGTCGGTTCCACCAGTCGGACGAGAAATGATAACGGGTTCGCCCATGGCCTTATGCCTGATCGTTTAAATGACAGGCCGACCAGCGATTTGCCGCAATCTCGCGCAGTTCGGGTCGCTCCGCTTTGCAGCGGTCGATCGCATGCGGACAGCGCGGATGGAAATGGCAGCCCGGCGGTGGGTCAAGCGGCGACGGGATTTCGCCATCGATGGGTTCATAATCAATGCCACGTTGATCAAGTCTTGGTATGCCGTTCAACAAAGCCTGTGTATATGGGTGGTTTGGATCTTTGAATAAATCATCGGTCTCGGCAATCTCAACGATCCGGCCCAAATACATAATCACGACGCGGTCAGAGATATGCTCCACCACCGACAAATTGTGGCTGATAAACAAGTACGTCAGGTCGAGATCTTCTCGAAGGTCCATGAACAGGTTGATGACCTGCGATTGAATAGATACATCCAACGCGGCAATCGCCTCGTCACAGACCAGGAATTCAGGCTTAACCGCCAAGGCACGTGCGATCCCGATTCGTTGCCGCTGGCCACCAGAAAACTGATGTGGATAGCGGCGTCGATATTCAGGATCAAGGCCGACCTTTTGCATGATGTCGCGGACGTACTCAGACTTTTCAGCCGATGTGATCATCCCGTGCACCAATGGTGCTTCGCCGATGATATCCTCTACCCGCATACGCGGATTCAGGCTGGCGAACGGGTTTTGGAAAATCATCTGAATCTGCAATGCGGCACGACGCATTTCGTCGTCGTTCATGTCCGTGATGGACACGCCTTTGTAGATGATCTCGCCGAATGTGGGTTTTAGAATCCCTGCGATCATTCGACCCAATGTCGATTTACCGCAACCACTTTCGCCGACCAGACCAACAACACCACCACGCGGAATGTTGATGGTTACGCCATCGACGGCGTGGACCACTTCTTCACGAATGTCAGAACCAAGCTTGCTGGCGATCTTTCCAGCAAGGTCCAGTCGCTTGACGAAGTTCTTGGTTAAATTATTAACGGACAACATTGCTTCGCTCATGCCGTGACCTCCTCGCTTGGATCGAGGTGGGGATGACAGCATCGGATTTCACGACCCGCGACAGGTGAAGAAATTTCTGGCTCAATATTACATGCCTCATCCGCCCGTGGGCAGCGCGCCTGAAAGGCACATCCCTGTGGCAGGTTTAGCAATGATGGGGCCATGCCCGGGATCTGAAAAAGCCGTTTACCACGGGTGCCATGCCCTGGCACAGAACCCAGTAAGCCACGCGTATACGGATGCACAGGATGATCTAGTACTTCGCTGATTTCGCCCTGCTCAACGATGCGACCGCCATACATGACGCAAATCTTGTCGGCCAAGCCTGCGACCACCGCCAGATCATGGGTAATCCAGATCATCGACGTCCCGGTTTCGCTGCACAATTTTTGTGCTTCGTATAAAATCTGACCCTGGATGGTGACATCCAGTGCCGTTGTTGGTTCGTCCGCGATGATCAGGTCCGGTTTATTCAACAGCGCAATGGCGATGGCGACGCGCTGTCGCATCCCACCAGAAAACTGGTGCGGGTAAGACTTCAACCGTTCTTCAGGGGCGGGAATACCGACCTGGCCCAAAGCATCACGGCAACGCTGTATCGCCTCGGTTTCGCTGACTGAGGAATCATGTGCCTTAATAGTTTCGACCATTTGCGTATCGACGCGCAGCACGGGGTTCAACGTCATCATCGGGTCTTGGAAGATCATTGCGATCCGATTGCCGCGTAAATCACGCATTTCCTCGTCGGGAAGCCCGACCAAATTTTTGCCGTTGTACAGCACTTCGCCGCTCACGACTTCACCGGGCGGGTCAACCAAGCCGATGATCGAAAATCCGGTAACAGATTTCCCGGATCCTGATTCACCGACCAGGCCCATGACTTCGCCTTTGCCAACGGTGAAGCTGACACCGTCAACGGCTTTGGCCACACCAGCTTTGGTGAAGAAGTGTGTCTTGAGGTTACGAACTTCCAATGTGTGCGCGGCGTCGGTCATTTCTGTAACCTCGGGTTCAGCACATCGCGTAATTGATCACCGACCAGGTTGATGGAAACGATGGTGATCAACAAAGCTATCCCTGGGAAGAAACTGATCCAGAAACGTCCACTTAACATGTAATCAAAGCCATTGGATATGAGCAATCCAAGTGACGGCTCACTCACCGGGAGGCCAACCCCCAAGAAGCTCAGCGTGGCTTCGAGAGAAATAGCGCTCGCCGTTTGCAAGGTCGCGACCACAATCAATGGTGGCAGGCAGTTGGGGAACATGTGGCGGAACATGATACGTTTTTGCGGCAACGCGAGACACGTCGCCGCTTCGATATATTCCTTGCCGCGCTCAACCAAGGCCGAGGCACGAACGGTCCGGGCATAATACGCCCACTGCACAATCACCAATGCGATGATGATTTTATCGACCCCCTTGCCCAAAAGCGCGAGCAAGATGAGGGCCACAAGGATCGTTGGGAATGAGAGCTGGATATCAACGATCCGCATGATCAACGTATCAACCCAACTGCCAAAGTAAGCTGCGATCATGCCGATGGCGGCACCAATGACGAGGGCGATAACGCCTGACACAATACCGACGCCCAGACTGATCCGAAGGCCATAAAATATAGCACTGAGCAAATCACGACCGGCCCCATCTGTCCCAAGATAGAACGTCCAGCCATCAAAGTGCTGAGATCCCGGTGGCATCTTGGAATCAAGCACGCTGACCGATGACAGATCATAAGGGTCTTGGGGCGAGATTAAGGGGGCAAAAATGGCGATAAAAATGATGCCAATAAGGACGAATAATGCACCCGCGGCGATCTTGTTTTCAAAATAATCCGATGCAAATCGTTGCAGCGGCGTTTGCACCTTTGCCAAGGGCTGAACGTCAGCTGGCGGCGCAGTCTGGGTCATTTGTTCACTCATGATGAAACATCCTGAAGCCGCACGCGGGGATCGAGGATCGAATACAAGACATCGACCACCAAGTTAATAATCACAAACACAAAGACGATGATCATCAGGTAAGCGACAATGATGGGTCGATCCAAACTTTGAATGGAATCGATGATCAACTTACCCATACCGGGCCATGCAAAGACCGTTTCGGTCACCACGGAAAACGCGATCAAGCCGCCGAATTCCAAACCTAGAACCGTGACCACGGGGATCATGATGTTCTTCATCAAGTGCACCATGATCACGCGCGTATTGGACAAGCCCTTGGCGCGGGCGAATTTAATATAATCCTGATGCACCGCTTCGCGCACACCAGCGCGCGTCAGACGGATCACCAGAGATGTATTGAAAAGAGCCAAATTTAAGGCCGGTAAAAACAAATGCGATAAGCCGTCAGCAGATAAGAAACTGACGTCGATGCCAAGAATTTCAACGGTGTCTCCACGGCCTGTCGAGGGCAGCCAGCCCAGCATGACGGCGAACACCATGATCATCATCAATCCGACCCAAAAAGTCGGCAATGAAAACCCCAGGATTGATCCTGACATAACAATTTTAGAAGATATTTTATCGGGAAAAAGGCCCGCCCAAACCCCAAGCGGTATGCCGATCACAACCGACATAAACAAAGAAACAAGCGCCAGTTCAAACGTCGCTGGCATACGCGCAACGATGATCTGAAGCGCTGGCTCTCCGTAGACAAATGAATTGCCGAGGTCACCCTTAAACGCATTTACAACAAAAAGGCCGTACTGCGTGTACCAGGGTTTATCGAGACCCATTGATTTAATGACACGGTCGCGTTCTGCCTGATCGGCTTCGTCGGACACCATCATCTCGACTGGATCGCCAACCAGGTTGACGCTCGAAAAAACGAGGAACGACATCACAAAGAGCACGACAACGCTCTGCAAAATCCTACGAATTATAAAAACGGTCATTGGGCGCTCAATCTCTAACTAGAGAAAAAAGGAAAAGCGGCGAGTAAAGAAATACCTGCACCCGCCGCTCGCCTAGTCCTTAACCTTTGACAACTCCCATTGCCAATGTCCGCTCATCCGTACGAGGAATGTACTTCAGACCTTTTTTCGCAGCCCAGGTATTCACCTGATAATGCAGCGGGATGATGCCGAGATCTTGGCCAACGCTGATTTCAGTCGCTTCTGCCAACAATGCAGCGCGCTTATCATCATCAACGGTCGCAAGAGCTTTCTCTAGCACTTCAACCATTTTTGGGTTGGAGTACAAACCACGGTTAGATGAACCATAGCCTTTTGCTTTGTTGTAAGTAGCCAACAAAGACTTCAGTGGAGAGGAAGGTTCACCGGTACCGGAACCCCAACCAACCAGCATGAAACCGTATTCAACTGGCTTATCAGGACCGCCATTCTTACCACGCTTAAAGAACACGCTTTTAGGCATGGTCTCTGGTGTGGTGTCGATGCCGATACGTGACAACATTTGTGAAATCGCTTCTACGATTTTCGCATCGTTGATGTACCGATCATTTGGGCCAAACAGAACGGTTTTAAAGCCATCTGGATATCCAGCTTCAACCAACAGTTTTTTGGCGCCTTCTGGATCATACTCTTCAGGCTTCAGTTTATCAGAACGACCGAAGAACCCATCTGGCAACAACTGACCCGCTTTGATCGCAACGCCTTCCATCACGCGATCAATGATCAGATCGCGGTTGATGGCTTTGGAGATCGCGCGACGCACACGAACGTCTTTGAATGGGTTCTTGATTTCAGAACCATCCTTGGCGGTTGTGTACGGTGCTACATCACGGAATTGGTCGAGGTGAAGGTAAATTACCCGGTTTGACACACCTTGGCTAAGGGCCACTGAAGGCTCTTTCTTAAGGCGCGCAATATCCGTTGTCGGGACGTTATCGATGAAATCAACATCACCAGAAAGCAATGCCGCCAAACGTGAAGGAGCTGAATCAATCGGCTTCATCATAACTTTGGACCACGCCGGCTTTTCACCGTAGTAGTTTTCGTTAACGTCCATCTCAAGGACTTCGCCTTTAACCCATTTAACCAGCTTATAAGGGCCAGTGCCGATGGCAGCGTTGCCGTTGTTGAACTCACCTTCCCAGGTTGCATCACCGATCTCATTGGAAACGATGTGAACGGTCGACAAATCGGTCGCCATCAAAGGATATGGCTCAGGTGTAGTGACCTGGATCGTGTAGTCATCGATCTTTTTGTATTCTTTGCCGCCGCCTTGGCTGTACAGTGCAAAGCTGGACCGGGCATTCGGATGCGCCGGTGCCCGCTTCATGGTGAAGATCACATCGTCGGCATTGAAGTCGGAACCGTCATGGAATTTAACACCCTTGCGGAGTTTGAATTCCCAAGTTGTGTCGTTGATGGCTTTCCAGCTTTCGGCCAAACCAGGCATCAGACGCTGTTTGTCGTCCTGTTCAACCAAACGCGAGAAGATGTGCTGCGCAATCTGGTTGTTTGGGCCGAGGTTGTGATAATGCGGATCAATGGATGTCGGCTCAGAGCCTAACCCAATCGTCAGTGTCTCAGCCGAAGCTGAGAGCGGAACAGAAATCGCCGTCATCGCGGCAAGCGCGCCTACGGCTAGTGTCTTTTTAAAATACATTACAAAAGCTCCCTGAATGTAAGTATCGAAATACAACCCAACGGCTGTATCTCATGCAGTTACGGATTGGGTTACTCCCAATTTCAGAGAGGATGATGACACGTTGAGCAAAGATGACAAACAGGATTAATCATGTAATTTGGTTATAATAGTATACGCATATCGCATAAGGCTAGATTCCATGATGACCACCGAATTACCCAGCATCCGAGAACTTGAAGTTTTCCGCGCCACCATCTTCACTGGTTCTGCCACAGCCGCAGCCGAACGCCTGGGTGTCTCACAGCCATCCGTCAGTCGCACATTGGCCCAAATCGAGGAACGCCTGAACCTGATATTGTTCATTCGTCAGGGTGGACGGTTATCCCCCACCGCTGAGGCGCTCGCACTTAACGAAGAGCTTGATCCCATCTTTGACGGGCTGGACCGGGTCCGGAGTTTTGCTGACACCGCCGAAGCCATGCGTGGCGGGCGCATTCGGGTTTTAGCCCCGCCCAGTTTCTGCAATCACTTCGTCACCCCCATGATGATTGAGTTCAAACGCGCCCATCCATCGGTGCTGATCGAACTTCGCGTGGTTTCCAGCCGCGAAGCCCTGGGCGCCATAAACGACGGTGAGGGCGACATCGCGATCACCACGAACCGCGTCGCGCACCCCGGTGTGCGGATGGAACAAATCATCGCGACACAGTCCGTTTGTGTCATGCCCCCAGATCACCCGTTGGCGAAAAAGAGCGTGGTTCGCGCCGAGGATTTAGAAGGCGAAGCATTCATCGCACTATCAAGTAACCTCAAAGCCCGCATGGGTGTGGATCGGATTTTTGATCGCGCTGGCGTGACCCGCGATATCGTTGCCGAGACCACGACCAATTTCTGCGCGTGTGAGTTCGTCGCATCTGGTATCGGCATCACCGTGATCAACCCGTTCCCCGTCATGCGCAACTTTGAGGGGCAATTAATCACGCGCCCGTTTGTGCCGAAATTTGAACATTCGGTCTTTGCCATGTTTTCGGCCGAGGCTGCGCCAAACTGGCTGGGACGCGCCTTTTTGGCCTATCTAAAACGCAGTGCCTCGGCGTGGGAAGCGGGGCGCGCGGCTTGACTCGTATAAGTCCATGAACATATCAGAATGACGAAACCATAAGTCCAGGAGGACATCGTGACACCCCGCGTCGAAAACGAATACCCCATTGAACTGACCGCCCCAGACATCTCTGCCTATAAAGATGGCAACATCGGTATCGATTATTTTACAACGATGGATTCAGGTGTCGAAGGCCCACATGTCATGGTCACAGCGGTTGTCCACGGCAACGAAATCTGCGGGGCCATCGCGCTCGACACTTTCTTTAAGTCAGGGTTACAGCCACGGATCGGCAAACTGACGCTTGGTTTTTGTAACGTTGATGCGTTTTTGCAGTTCGACCCAGCCGACCCGACCATCACACGTTTTGTCGACGAGGATTTCAATCGCATCTGGGACGAAGCCACATTGGATGGTCCCCGGCAATCGGCTGAATTAACGCGGGCCCGCATCATTCGCCCGATCATCGCCGAAGCGGATTACCTGCTTGATATTCATTCGATGCAAACCAAGGTCGACGCACTCGTGTTATCAGGCCCTCTAGCCAAGGGTCGCGTTCTGGCCAAGGGCACAGGCGTTCCCAAACTGGTTGTATCCGATCACGGCCATGCTGCGGGCAGACGGATGCGTGACTACGGGGACTTTATCAATCCCGAAAGCCATAAGAACTCTTTACTGGTCGAAGCGGGCCAGCACTGGGAAAAGAACAGCGAAACTGTTTCCATCGAAACCATGTTCCGCTACTTGGCACATTTGGGCACATTAAGCGCCGGAGACATCGCACCGTATGTCCGTCCAGACACACCACCACAAGATTTCGTCGAAGTCGTCGGGCCCGTGACAATTCAGACCGATAACTTCCGCTTTGCCGAGGAATTCGTCGGATTGGAAGTCATCGAGAAAGCGGGCACGGTCATCGGTTTCGACGACAAAGAGCCCGTTGTCACACCCCACGACAACTGTGTGCTGATCATGCCAACCCGCCGCTTTGCCAAAGGTGCAACAGCGGTCCGACTGGGTAAGTTCATCGACGCCTGATTTTACTGGCGGCATCACCTTTCAGGGATTGGCATGGCCGTACCCAACGCACTATGATGCACCCCTAATCGCGGGGCGTGATGGAGAGCACCATGGATGATGAAGTTATTGAAGTAGAGACCATGACAATCGCCTGCGACGGCGGTGGGGAACTTGGCCATCCGAACGTGTATCTTCATATCGACGAAGACAGCCATGATATCGTCTGTCCGTATTGCTCTCGAAAATTCGTGCTCAAAGAAGGTGCCGACGTCTCGGCTGGGCATTGAGTGCTGACAGCGACGTGACGGATCAAGACCGCGAACATCTTTTCATCGTAGATGGCTCAGGATTTATCTTCCGGGCCTATTTTGCTGGCATGGCGCAGCGCCGGTCGCAGATGACGCGATCCGACGGCACGCCCACCAATGCGACTTATATATACACGCGCATGATGCTGAAGCTGATTGAAGACACCGAGGCCGACTACGTCGCCGTGATCTTCGACAAAGCCCGCAAAACATTCCGCAACGACATCTATCCCGAATACAAAGCGCACCGACCACCACCACCCGAGGATTTAATCCCGCAATTCCAGATGGTTCGCGATGCGACCGAGGCCATGAACGTGCCCGCGATCCAGATGGAAAACTACGAAGCCGATGATCTCATTGCGACCTATGCGACCCACGCGGCTGCGCGCAACATGGATGTCACCATCGTTTCCAGCGACAAGGACTTGATGCAGCTGGTCAATGATCGTGTTTCTTTGTGGGACGGCATGAAAGACAAAACCTTTGGTGCCGCCGAGGTGAAGGAAAAGTTTGGCGTCTTCCCTGACAAGGTCATCGATGTGCAGGCCCTTGCGGGCGATAGCGTCGATAACGTGCCCGGCGTCCAAGGGATCGGTATCAAAACAGCAGCGGAACTGATCAACACCTATGGCGATCTGGATACGTTGTTGGCGCGCGCCGAAGAAATCAAACAACCCAAACGCCGGGAACGCCTGATCGAACAAGCCGACATGGCGCGCATTTCTCGGCAACTCGTCACATTAAAGACGGATCTCGACTTGGAATTCCCGCTCGATGATTTCCGTACCCGCAAGCCCGATCCCGATAAACTGCTGACGTTCCTTCAAGAACAAGAATTTAAAACACTTATCCAGCAGATCGCCGCCAAACACGACGTTGATCCAAGCGCTTATGCAGACGAAGACGCGCCAGCGGCAAACACCGATGCCCCCTTAGAAATAGAATATACAACCATCCAGAAAATGGATGACCTGCTACCGTGGATCGAAGCCGCATCGCGCGCGCACATCATCGCCGTCGATACCGAGACTGATGCGCTCAGCAGTATGCAAGCGGGATTGGTGGGCATTTCGTTGGCGATTGAGCCGGGCAAAGCGTGTTACATCCCCCTCGCCCACGTCGGCAGCGGCAGTCAGGGCACTTTTGATTTGGGCGATGGTGGTAGCGATGCCGCATCCGATGCTCCCGAACAAATCCCGATGGACGATGTGCTCGCGGCCATGAAACCCATCTTGGAAAACCCTGGCATCCTCAAGGTCGGGCAAAACATCAAATACGATCTGCAGGTTTTGACGCGCTACGGGATCGACGTCGCACCGATCGACGACACCATGCTGTTATCTTATGTGCTCGAAGGTGGCCTCCACCGCCACGGCATGGACGAACTGGCGAACATTCACCTCGATCATCAGACCATCAAATTCAAAGACGTCGCCGGGTCGGGTAAAAATGCGCTCAGTTTCGATCAGGTGCCGTTGGAAACAGCTGGCCCATATGCCGCCGAAGACGCCGACATCACATTGCGCCTGCACCGATTGTTGAAACCACGCCTCGTCAAAGAGAAAATGGTCACGATCTATGAGCGCTACGAGCGGCCATTGGTCGGCGTGTTGGAGCGGATGGAACGCCACGGTATCAAGGTCGATGCCACGAAGCTTCGTGAATTTTCTGACGATTTCGAAAAGCGCATGGCCGAATTGGAAATCGAAGCCCACAAAATGGCGGGCCGCGAATTCAACATCGGCTCGCCCAAGCAATTGGGTGAAGTCCTGTTCGATGAAATGTCATTGCCGGGCGGCAAAAAGGGCAAGACCGGTGCCTATTCAACCAGCGCGGATGTGCTCGAAGATTTGGCGGCCCAGGGCCACGATCTGCCGACAACCGTGCTGAGCTGGCGGCAACTGCAAAAACTCAAAAGTACATACACCGATGCATTGATCACGGTCATCAACCCCACAACCGGGCGCGTGCACACATCATATTCGCAAGCCGTCACGTCGACCGGACGGTTATCGTCAAACGATCCTAACTTGCAGAACATTCCGATCCGTTCCGAAGAAGGCCGCAAAATTCGCCAAGCCTTTATCGCTGAACCCGGCCATATTTTGGTCTCTGCCGATTATTCACAAATCGAACTGCGCCTGCTGGCGCACGTTGCCGGCATCGATGTTTTGAAACAAGCCTTTGCCGACGGCCAAGACATTCATGCGATCACGGCGGCACAAGTCTTTGATGTCCCGATTGAGGGTATGGACCCCATGGTCCGCCGCCAAGCCAAGGCGATTAACTTTGGGATCATTTACGGCATTTCCGGGTTTGGACTGGCGCGGCAATTGGGGATTGGGCGCGGCGATGCGCAGCGCTATATCGATGCGTATTTTGATCGCTATCCCGGCATCAAAACCTACATGGACGACACCAAGCAACAAGCCCACGACAAGGGCTATGTCGAAACGCCGTTCGGTCGGAAATGCCATGTGCGCGGTATCAATGAAAAGAACCAGGCGCTGCGTGGGAATGCCGAGCGCGCGGCGATCAACGCACCGATCCAAGGTGGGGCCGCCGACATTATTAAGCGCGCGATGACGCGGTTAGAACGCGCGCTCACCGATGCCAACTTGGATGCCAAGATGCTGCTACAGGTCCACGATGAATTGATCTTCGAAGTGCCAGACGCACAAGTGAACCAAACCAAAGATGTCATCCGCGAGGTCATGGAAGGCGCTGCAACCCTCGACGTGCCCCTGGTCGTCGACATCGGCCAAGGCCTGAACTGGGACGAAGCGCACTAGGCGGGCACAATCGCAATGGCGTACATCCAGTCTCTTCTCGCAGAATATGGTTTGTGGCTGGTTTTGATCGGCACTTTCCTCGAAGGCGAGACAATTGTCATTGTTGCCGGATTTGCATCTCATAAAGGTTTATTCGATCCGTTCCATGTCGCAGCATTAGCCGCCTTGGGATCATTTACCTGCGATCAAATGTGGTTTTTCGTTGCCCGAAAATTTGGGCACCGCCCAGTCATTCAAAAGATGAAAGACCGCCCGGCGTTTGCCCGCGCGTTACATTTTTTAGAGCGCCATCCGACCGTGTTCATCTTCTCGTTTCGGTTTGTTTACGTCATTCGGAATGTCAGCCCCGCCGTGATTGGCCTCAGCGAGATTGATGCCCACAAATTCTTTGTCTTGAATGCACTGGCCGCAATGCTTTGGGCGTCCGCGTTTACGTCAATCGGTTATCTGTTTGCCAACTCCATCGAGGAGTTCCTGGGAGATTTGCATCATCTGGAGTACACAGTGCTGGCGATCCTCGGTGCAGGAATCGTTGTTTTTATTCTGTACAAACTCGCGCGTCGGCATTTTCACAAGCACGATCACCTGAATGGTCAGTGAGATGCTAGAGGCCTACATTTACTCACGTCGTCCCGCTGGCACATCGGCCATTCGCCGATATCATCCAGGTCTGAACTAGGCGAAGGTACTAGGTTTCTTCTACTTGATCGTCTCCCCCTCACCTGTCCTCTCCCCCATTAAATGAGGGAGAGGGACCCAGTAGTCACATCACTCGATCTTATCCCTCTCCCCTTTTAGGGGGAGAGGTTAGGTGAGGGGGTTATACAAGTTCCGGTTTTCCTCTGAGCTGCAGCGGGGACGATCAGTTTTAATTCTGTTGGCTCACGAAAACGATCCCGCGGCACAACGGCAATAGGTGCCAGTTCAACCAAGAAATCTTCGTGACCTAATCCAGCCACCATCACCGATGTGCTTGCAGGTTCATGATCCGCTTGCAGGAATTCCAAACGGACAGATTGGATCAGCGGGAGCTGCTTACGGTCCGTAAAATACGTCGTGATGGAAACGATATCGGCCATCGTCCCACCAACAGCTTGGAGGACGGTTTCAATATTTCGAAAGCACTGGCGGGTTTGTTCAGCTACATCGCCGTTACCGACAATGACTTCATTTTCATCCCAAGCCACTTGCCCGGTGAAGTGAATGACATGACCGTCAGGCTGGATGACGCCCATCGAAAAACCACGTCCGCGCGGCCCCCATACACCAGCAGGGTTAATTGTCTTCATTTCAGTATCAAACTCATACGCAGCATTGTGATATCCATCCCCAGAATCTAAAGCGTCATCCCGGCCTTCCGCTGCGCTTTAGCCGGGACGACGTTAAGGAATCACTCAGCCGCTTCGCGTTGACCCGAAATGTGGGCGAGGATTTCAGCAGCCGCTGTAGGGATATGTGTGCCGGGGCCGTAGACCGCAGCGACACCCTCGGCGAACAAGAAATCATAATCCTGCTGCGGGATCACGCCACCGCATACCACCATGATGTCATCCGCACCCTCGGCCTTGAGCGCCTTGATCAGGGCAGGCACCAATGTTTTATGGCCTGCCGCCTGACTGGAAATGCCGATGATGTGGACATCGTTTTCGATGGCTTCGCGCGCAGCTTCTTCAGGTGTTTGGAACAACGGCCCGACATCCACATCAAAGCCAATGTCGGCAAACGCCGTGGCGATTACTTTGGCGCCGCGGTCGTGACCGTCCTGGCCCATTTTGACGACGAGCATACGTGGACGGCGGCCTTCGATTTCTGCAAAGGCAGCGACGTCATCGCGAATTTTTCCGAACGCTTCGTCTTCTTTATACGCCGCGCCATACACACCGGAAATCGAGCGGACTTCCGCACGGTAGCGTGTGTAGACAGTTTCCAATGCATCCGAGATTTCGCCAACGGTTGCCCGTTTGCGGGTCGCATCAACAGCCAGTTCCAACAAGTTCCCCTCGCCCGTTTCAGCAGCGGACGTCAATGCCGCCAATGCCGCATCACAGGCCGCCTGATCGCGGGTATTTCGGATCGTGTTCAGACGCGCCACCTGGCCTTCACGGACCGCGTTGTTGTCTATATCCAAAACATCGATGGTTTCGGGTTCAGAGCGTTCGTATTTGTTAACGCCAACGACGACTTCTTCGCCACGATCGATACGCGCCTGGCGCTTGGCTGCGGATTCTTCGATACGCATTTTCGGCAAGCCCGCCGCAACGGCCTTGGTCATGCCGCCCATTTCTTCGACTTCGGCGATCAGCTTGCGCGCCTCGACGACCATCGAATTGGTCAGGCTTTCGATGTAGTAGCTGCCGCCCAACGGGTCGACCACGTTGGTGATCCCGGTTTCTTCGGCGATGATCAATTGCGTGTTCCGCGCGATGCGGGCTGAGTTCCGCGTCGGCAAACCAATCGCTTCGTCAAACGCATTGGTGTGCAGCGATTGTGTGCCACCCAGCACGGCGGCCAAGGCTTCAATCGTGGTGCGGATGACGTTGTTGTAGGCATCTTTTTCGGTCAACGAGACACCGGATGTTTGGCAATGGGTGCGCAACATCGACGAACGCGCATCTTGCGGCTCAAATTCCGCCATCAGTTCCGACCACAAAATCCGCGCCGCGCGCAGCTTGGCGACTTCCATGAAGAAGTTCATGCCGATGCAGAAAAAGAACGACAGGCGCGGTGCGAACTTATCAACGTTTTGTCCGCTGGCAATCGCGGCGCGCACATACTCAACGCCATCAGCCACGGTATAGGCGAGTTCCTGGACACACGTCGCCCCGGCCTCTTGCATATGATAGCCAGAAATCGAAATCGAATTGAACTTAGGCATATGCTCGGCGGTATAGCCGATGATGTCAGACACGATCCGCATGCTTGGCTCGGGCGGATAGATATATGTGTTCCGCACCATGAATTCTTTGAGGATATCGTTCTGAATGGTGCCTGAGAGTTTTTCAATCGGAACGCCTTGCTCCTCGCCCGCCACGATGAACCCGGCGAGCACGGGCAGGACCGCGCCGTTCATGGTCATCGACACAGACATTTCATCCAACGGAATACCGTCGAACAGAATTTTCATATCTTCGACACTATCGATGGCGACACCGGCCTTGCCGACATCACCGACAACGCGCGGATGATCGCTATCGTAGCCCCGGTGCGTTGCCAGATCGAACGCGACCGACAAACCCTTTTGTCCGGCGGCTAAATTTTCGCGGTAAAACTTGTTAGAGTCTTCTGCCGTTGAGAAACCCGCATACTGGCGGATCGTCCACGGGCGGTTCGCATACATGGTCGCGCGTGGGCCACGTGCGAACGGTGCAAATCCAGGGAGTGAATCAACGACTTCTAAGTCCGCGAGATCTTCGGCGGTGTAAAGCGGCTTTACCGAAATTCCCTCGGGCGTTTCCCACGTCAGTTCATCGACGTTGCGACCACGCAAATCTTTGTCGGCGGCGGCACGCCAATCATCCATTGTCGGCTTCTGATCGTCTGACATCGACTTTCCCTCCTGAATACGCTCTTCCGTGCAGAGTATAGCGGATGAACAGGACGCGGCCAATATCTCGCATGTGCGAAATGGCCGAAATGGGACGAATCGGATTAATCCACAACATTTTGTGCAATTATCCACATCATGCGATTGCGCAGATCGAAAAATCAAAATATGGTGTCTTCAACGGGGAAAACGCACCTAAAAACACTGTTTTTGGGGTCGCGTGGCCTATCAGGCTTAATATATAGGAGACGATTATGTCCTTCGAATGGACTCCAGACCGCATCACAGCTTTGATCGCCCTTTGGGAAGAAGGCCTGACCACCAGTGTTATCGGTGATCGTCTTGGCATTACAAAGAACGCCGTGGTCGGCAAAGTGCACCGTCTGGGCCTGCCAAAGCGCGGCTCCCCCATCAAACCAAAACCTGTTGTGAAGAAAAAGACCAACACCGTGACCATGGCACAACTGCGCCCTGGCATGTGCGTCTGGCCAACAGGTGATCCGGCAACCGACGATTTCTATTTCTGTGGCGATAAGTCTGAAGATGGACGTCCGTACTGCTCTGAACATTGCGCCAAAGCCTACGTCAAACCATCGAAAGAAGACCGTCAGCGTCGCGCCGCCAATATGCGCTAAGCGCACCAGCGAACCGCGATACTTAAGAACTTACGTCGCCCCGGCCTTGAGCCGGGGTCTTTTCTGCCCACAAAAAATTTTGCATGTGAAACAAGATCCCGGCTCTCGCATCGCTCGGCCGGGACGACGTGGAATAATAACAAAATCCTGCGCAGTACTACGCCGCTTGAAGCCCCTTTAACCCATCTGAATTTGAGACAAGCCGCGCCACCATCATTTTTGTGACGTATAGGCCAAATTCGGGATTTTCGGCATACAGCTGAAACACCTTTTCCTCAGTCATCCTCATCAGGGTGCAGGGTTCGATACATCGAATGGTTTGCGTGCGCGCTTTAGATGGCGTGAATAACGCAATTTCCCCAATCATCTGGCCTGGCTCCAAGTCCAAATCCAGCTCATCAATATGCACCCGGCCCTCAACCAGATAATACATATCGTTCGCGATATCGCCTCGAGCGAATATCATATCACCGGCAGACTTCGTCTCTCGAACCATCAGACTTA
>ENA-UOXV01001171-UOXV01001171.1-marine-metagenome-genome-assembly--contig:-NODE-1171-length-37238-cov-14.390125_pt1 | contig 37238 bp, 26 predicted proteins | sample MGYA00238165_ERZ766961 | MGnify/ENA primary metagenome ERZ766961 (study PRJEB28924, sample SAMN03173240) | marine metagenome | biome: Marine; feature: Water; material: Subsurface seawater | place: North... | reverse complement strand
CATTTTTAATTCTTCTAAGCTTCCCTGGTCTAAGCCATAATCATATTCAAACCATTCAAGGCAATATTCTTCATCTTCACACATTTTAAATTCATTTACTAATGTTAAAAAGTTACTGTTCATATCAAAAGAATATGCAATTTCATAAAGCCATGTACCTTGGCCAACACCAGGCCCATCATTGGAGTTAACCCAAATATCATCGTAGCTATAAGTAACAAATATAGTATCTTCTTCTAAACGCCATTCTGCAACTGTAGAATCTGTATATGTATGAGTCCAACCAGAAGAATCATAAGGTTCTTCCCAAGTATATTTTTCTACCCATCGACCATTTTCTTGAATATCTATCGTCCAGCTACCATAATCCCAAGAGTTTTCATCATCATAAGTAAATATTTCTGTAGGTGTATTTGCAGTAATATCAATAGTGGGATAGGTCAATGATCCAGCAAGAGTAACATTCGCATCAACTGGATGAATTAAAGTTTGATTTGGAATATTTAAAGTTCTGCCATCAAAAGAATAATCTATTTCTTGTTCAATTTCAATATAATTTCCATTATTAAAATAAATATTTAAGTAATCATTCCAGCCCCATTCATCTTGACCAGAATAATTATTCATATTTACAGAAATAGTTGGTCTATCATTTTGTTCAAATATATTCAATCTATAGTTTGTTATATAGACAGAAGACTCTCCTGAAAAAGGATCGTACCAGCCTTGCATAAACTTAATTTCATCATTTACAGCACCAGTAACACTAACGGAACCTTTCGGGTCACCCATACGATCAATTAAGCTTTGGTTAGAATTTGTTGTTAGCATCATAGAATAATTCCATGCATTTAAACTGTGGTCCGCTAAATCATTAATTGATCTACCTGATGTAATTCTATTAAGAGTTTGAGGCATATACCATTTTCCAATAATCTCATCTTCAATTAAAGATTCTTTTTCACATGCAACTATCCATAAAGAAAAAAATAAAAATGTTAGTTTTAGTTTATTAAAAATGATAATTCTCCATTAAAAAAATTATATAAAATTACAATATCTGCATGTCTAGTGTTGTGACAAATACCACATAATCGATTATGTATTTGATAAATTTATATTCCCAGAATAAATTTTTCCATCGTTTTATAACAATTCAACATGCTTTTTTTACTTACCCATTCATCAACCGCATGAGCTCCATGTCCAGCAGGACCAAAGAGGATAGATGGTATTCCAGCCATGGTCGCCAATGCTGAATCTGCCCAATAAGACATCCCGTCGTAATCTTTATTGCCTGCTATTCTCCTAAGGGTATCAATTGTTGATTCATTTTTCACTTCATTTGGCGGGCGATTATAAATTTGAGAACCTGTTACCTTATGTTCTCCTGGGGCTTTGAGAACTGCAGAAATTACTCTTTGTAATTCGTCATTTAATTTTTGTTTAGATTCTCCAGGAAGTGTTCTACGCTCCCATTTTATATTAGATTCAGATGCAATAACACTTTGTGCTGTTCCTCCTGAAATCATCCCAGGATGAAGTGTTGCATGGCCTAGATAAGGATGAGGCTTTTCATCTAAGAGTTCTTTATTAATCTTAGATAATTCTGATAAAGCATGCTCCATTGGAAAAATCGCATTAATACCTTGTTCGGGTCTACTACCATGCGCTGCTAAACCTTCAATCTTTAGCTCATACCAAGAGTATCCTTTGTGACTAATTCCAATAACTTCTTCAGTAGGTTCCATAAAAATTCCTAGAAAAGGTTTTGATGAAAGGGTAGGCAAATAGTTCTCAATTAAGTGTTCCATTCCTAAACTCATATGTTCCTCATCAGCAACAAATGTAAAAACCAAAGAAATTGGGCAAGCGTTTTTTGAAAAAAATGAAGCCAATGCCATTTGAATTGCGCATCCTGCTAGCATATCGTACGCGCCTCTTCCATACAAATGATCACCATCATCTTTTAATAAGAAAGGGTCTTCCATGCCCTCTATCCCGACTGTGTCTAAATGCCCATTTAAAAGTAAGATTTTTTCAGTATTGCTTCCTGGAAGGAAAGCAGTGGTGTTGCACCGATCTTCTTTAATAATATGAACTTTGCTCTCAATATTAAGTTTAACAAAGTGCTCATGTACAAATTCTGCAATTTGTTTTTCACCCTGTCCTAATTTTGAGAGGTCAGGATTTACTGAATTAATAGAAATAAGATCTTTTAAGTGTTGAATTAGCTGTTCTTCCAAAATATATCCTTTACTTAGGTCATAAAATAGGAGGAATCAAAAAAAGATGCAACCGCATCAGTAACTTCGTAATTTCAAGTGCATTTTATAATTATAAAAAGTGTTTATGGATATGAAAAATTATTTTTGGTTAATTATTATATTATTTTCTGGTTGCGAAAGAAAAGAGATTTCAAAAAGTGATATTCTTTCAGCTGAAAAAATATCGGGGCTTTCATTTACTTCTTCAGAAAGAGATTCCTTATTACCAAATGTAATTCAAAGAGTAGAGCAGTATAATTCTCTTCGGCAAATTGAGTTGCATAATGACACACCTTTCCCACTTCTTTATGATCCTTTGCCTATTGGCTTAAAACCACCTAGAGGTAGAGATCAGTTTAAGTTTAATGATATAAAGACATCCCTTCCAGATAATAAAAACATTGAAGCTTGTGCCTTTATGACAATTCCTGAGCTTGCATATTTAATTCGCACTAGGCAGGTGACTTCAGAAGCTTTGACTAGAATGTATATTGATAGACTTAAACGGTATAAAGATCAGCTACAATGCGTTGTTACTATAACTGAAGAATTAGCAATTAAACAGGCAAAAAAAGCAGATATAGAAATTGCACGTGGCCAATACAAGGGGCTATTACATGGAATACCTTGGGGCGCAAAAGACCTATTATCTGTGCCAGGCTATAAGACTACTTGGGGAGCAACACCTTTTAAAGATCAAGTAATTGATGATAAAGGTACGGTAGTAAAAAAATTAGAAGAAGCTGGCGCAATTCTTGTCGCAAAGCTAACACTTGGAGCTTTGGCTTGGGGTGATGTTTGGTTTGGTGGAAAGACAAAAAACCCATGGGATACCCAACAAGGGTCAAGTGGTTCTTCCGCAGGACCAGGCTCTGCAACAGCTGCAGGTTTAATCGGGTTTTCTATTGGATCTGAAACATGGGGATCTATTATCTCACCAGCTAATCGAAATGGTGTAACCGGTCTAAGGCCTTCCTTTGGAACAGTCAGTAGATCAGGAGCGATGGCCTTGAGTTGGACTATGGATAAACTTGGTCCAATGACAAGAAGTGTTGAGGGTGCGGCTATAATTTTTGAGACTATTCGAGGGAGTGATAATATTGATCGAACAGTGAGAGATGTTCCTTTTATTTATCCATCAAAAAGAGGTTTGCGAAATTTAAGAATAGGATATGTTGCATCTGCTTTTGTTGATTCTTCTACATCAAATAATGATAAAGCATCGCTTAACATTTTAAAATCAATGGGGCTGAACCTTATTCCAATTGAATTACCAAAGTTCCCAACTGAAGCTCTTTCTTTTGTTCTTCAGGCTGAAGCAGCAGCAGCTTTTGATGATTTGACACGTTCAAATAAAGATAATCAATTGGTAAGGCAGAGCAAGAATGCATGGCCCAATGTTTTCAGAGAAGCACGATTTATTCCAGCGGTAGAATATATTAATGCTAATCGAGCCCGTACATTACTTAACCAAAAAATGTCGGAACTAATGGAAGATATAGACGTATACATTATTCCTTCATTCTATGGAGATAATTTGTTGAGAACTAACTTAACTGGACATCCATGCGTAGTTGTCCCAAATGGCTTTAATGATCGAGGACGACCCACTAGTATTAGTTTTGTTGGAGAATTGTATGGTGATGGTAATACTCTTGCTATTGCAAAAGCTTATCAAGAAGCAACTGGATGGCATAAGAAGTACCCACCAGAATTTAACAGGTTAAAGTAAAATACGCTCATAACGCTCAAAAAATGTTGTTTTAATTAGTTAATCAATATAATTTATAGTGCGCTTTTTTAACTTTTTATTTTGAAAGAAGTCTAACTGATTAGCCAGCTAATCATTAACAGGAGGTTTTGTTGAAAAATTTTTTTATAATTACAATTTTATGTTTTACTACTTTTGCTTTAGGTCAAAGAGGTGGTAGAGGTGGTGGTATGTCCGGGCAGCGGATAGATCCCAAAAATGTTCCTAAAATTGGAGTTGTCTATGGAACTGTTATAGACTCTACTTCAAGTACCCCTATTCCTTACGCATCAATTTCAATTATTAATGCTAGAAGCAGTACTATCATGACTGGTGGAATAACTAATGAAGATGGTGAATTTAATGTTAAAGAGATTCCGTTAGGTCGACATAAGATTGTTGTTGAATACATTGGATATAAAAAGCGAGAATTTGGACCATTTACGTTTATGCCTTTTGGAGACAATCAAACTGAGTATAACCTTGAAACAATTTCTCTATCTCAAACTACGTTACAAATGGCCGGCGTAGAAGTTGAAGGCGAGCGCCCTTTATTTGTTCAAACAGCAGAAAAACGTATTTTTAATGTAGAAAAGAACTCTTTATCAACAGGCGGCAATGCAATTGATGCACTTCGACAAGTTCCAGGCATTGAGGTTGATCCTGATGACAATGTAAGTCTTAGAGGAAGCTCTAAAGTAAATCTTATGATTGATGGTAAACCCTCTAGTATAGCTGGTGGTGATGTTAAGTCTCTCTTACAAAGTATACCTTCAGCAAATATTGCTGATATTGAGGTAATGACAAACCCTGGAGCTAAATATGACCCAGAGGGGATGGCTGGAATTATTAATATTGTTCTTAAAGAGAATAAATTTGCAGGATTTAATGGAAACGTAAACACGGGTGGAGATTCGCAGGGTGGAACGAATCTTTCAGGTCAAGTAAATTACCGTACTACCTCATTCAACTCTTTTATAAATCTAGGAATGAATGAGAGGAAAAGAATTTCATCAGGTAACAGCCTTCGAACCATGGATTTTGCTGCTTTCAGCAATAGGCTGGATCAAGTAAGTGAATCTAACTCGGGAGGGCCAAACTTATTTGTGAAAACCGGATTTGAATATTTTATTGATCCTTCTCAATCACTTGCAATATCTACAACAATTAGTAATGGCAATCGTACAAGTGATGGAACCACATTTACGATTGACAGTGGTCCAGGTGACAGAAAATTCATTCGCACAACTAATGAAAATAATGATAGGAATGGATATGATGTCAATTTGAATTATGATAAAAAATTTAAAAACCCCAAACAAAAGTTAACATCTTATGCTCGTTTTTCAGATGGAATCAAAGATGGCTTAGAAGAATATTATAATAAGGATAGTGGCGGTGATGATTATGTTAATTTAGATAGAGCTGCAAATGGACAAGATGGAACAAGTAGTGGTTATGATTTCAAATTAGATTATGTCCACCCCTTCAATGAAGGAAGTAAGCTTGAAGTTGGATTCGCAAGTAAATCAACTGACCGTGGCGATTCACAAATAGCTGAAGTTTTTAATGAATCAACTAATTCATTTGTATCAGATAGAGAATTCAGTAATGAATTTGTATATAATGAAACTGTGCACGCAGCATATTTACAATACGGAGGAAGTATTGGCTTTTTTGGGATTAATGCTGGAGGTAGGTACGAAACAGTAGATATGTTTTCTGAATTAAAAACAACGAATGAAAAATTTGAAAACCCTTATTCAAGTTTTTATCCAAGTCTATCAGTAACATTTGGAGCGCCTCAACTATTACAAATTCAAACAAGCTATTCTAAAAGAGTAAATCGTCCACGATCTAGAATGTTAAATCCTTTTAGCTCAAGACAAGATAGTAAAAACCTTCGTGTGGGAAATCCATTTTTAAAACCAGAATACACCGATTCATATGAAATTAATTTTAGTCGTTTTTCTAGAGGCCTTTCCTTGAGTTTAGGTGGCTATTACAGACATACAACTGATAAAATGCAACGTCATAAAGAAATGCGTGCAGATGGTGTGTCCGTTGCAACTTACGCTAATATTACTGATCAGAAGTCTCAAGGTATTGATTACAGTGTTGTTGGTTCGCTTGGTAAAAAACTCAGATTAATGTTTTCTGGAAGTGTTTTTTGGGATGAACTGAATACAGATTTATATGGCGCTGATTATGATAACACTTCGCAAGGACAACGCTTAAGGTTCACAACAATGTGGAATATAAACCCAACAACTGAATACTCATTTTTCATGTTTTATATGCCAGCTAGAGATATTGCCATTGGTCGAATGGATGCTATGTCTTTTTCTTCAATGTCATTAAAAAAGAAATTTATGGAAGAACGGTTTAATCTTACTTTAAATGTTAGCGATCCCTTTAATCTTTCAGGCTTTAGTTTTTATACTGAAGGAGAAAATTGGGAACAACAAGCAAGTAGAAATTGGAGTAGTCGTACGGTTCGCTTAACTCTTGAATATAAATTTGGTAAAATGGAAGATAAAAGCCGTTATAGTCGTCAAAGAGGTCGAGGTATGGATATGGATGAGGGCGCAAGCGAAATTTTTTAACTAAATTTCATTTTTTAAAAAAAGGTGTAGTCTTTTATAAAACGATTACACCTTTTTTTGTTTTTTTGTAATTAATAAGCCAGTATAATTCATTATGAAGTCAGATAAAAAATGGATGATTTATGGAGCAAATGGTTATACCGGTCGAATTGTTATAGATGAGGCAATTAAAAAGAATTTAAAACCTATCCTTGCTGGTCGTTCAGCCTCGATTCAGAAATTGGCTGAAGAAAAAGGGCTAGAATATGAAATCTTTGATTTATCATCAATAGAAAATATTGCATTAAAATTATCAGATATATCTGTATTAGCTAATTGTGCGGGGCCTTTTTCAGCAACTGCTAAATTAATGATTCCAGCTTGTATTAAATCAAATACACATTACATAGATATAACAGGAGAGATTTCAGTATATGATTATGCTTACAGCAAACATAAAGAAGCTGTTTCATCTAATGTAGTGCTTTGTCCGGGTGTAGGATCTGATGTAATCCCAACAGATTGTTTAGCTGTTTTCCTTAAAGATAAATGTCCTGACGCGACACATTTAAGTATGGCATGGGCAACTCAAGGCTCTAAGCCAAGTAAAGGTACTGCAAAGACGGCAATCGAGGGAATTAATCAGGGTGGGAAAATTAGAAAAAATGGTGAAATAATAAGTGTTCCAATAGCTTATAAAGAGCGTTTAATTGATTTCGGATTTGCAGAATTGAATACGATGACAATTCCTTGGGGTGATGTTTTCACTGCTTACCACAGTACAAATATTCCAAATATCGAATTTTATTTTTCAAGATCTCATAAAAAAGTAGAAAGTTTACGTAAGCAAATAAAATATTTTAGATTTTTAAAAATAAAATGGGTTATGAATTTTATTAAACGAAGAATTGATAAAATATGGAAACCAAATACAGCTGAACAACGTGCAAATTCCAAATCTCATTTTTGGGGAGAAGTAATTAATAATAGTGGAACTAAAGTTGTAGGACGTTTTAGTACAGCAGATGGTTATGACCTAACTGCTGCAGGCACTGTTGAAGTAGCACAATATTTATTGGAAGATACTGACCAGGCTGGATATTTCACACCATCAACATTAATTGGAAAAGAACTAATTGAGAAAATGCCAGGTTATTCTGGCATTGAATTTGAAAGTACATAATAAATGAGAATTGCTCTCATACAACAAACTGCAACTGAAGATAATGAATCTAATATCCTTAAAGGATTAAAAAATATTGACAAAGCAGCAGAAATGGGAGCAGAGGTAGTAGTTTTTGCAGAACTTGCTTTTACGCGTTTTTACCCACAATATCGCGCTAATGAAAATTTATCAGATTTAGCAGAGCCAGTTCCAGGACCGACAACAGAAAGGTTTATGGCTAAAGCTAAAGAGCATAATATGGTCATAATCATAAACCTTCTTGAGATAGAAAAAGGTCGTACATATGATTCATCTCCTGTGATTGACTCAGATGGCTCTTTACTAGGCACAACCAGGATGGTCCATATTGCGGACTATGAATGTTTCTACGAAAAAAGTTATTATGAAGAAGGAAATCATGGTGCCCAAGTTTATGATACAGCCGTGGGTAAAATTGGAGTGGCTATTTGTTATGATCGACATTACCCTGAATTTATGAGAGCTCTTGGCGTAAAAGGCGCAGAAGTTGTTGTGATCCCTCAAGCTGGAACTATTGGTGAGTGGCCTGATGGCCTTTATGAGGCCGAACTTCAAGTAGCATCTTTTCATAATGGATATTTTTGTGCATTAGCAAATCGTGTAGGCAAAGAAGATAAAATGGAATTTGCCGGAGAATCAGTTATTACTAACCCTGAAGGTCGTGTAATTGCTCAATCACCATCAGCTAAAGATGATATATTAATTCATAATTTAGATCTTTCTGAAGTTGCAAAATCAAATGCTAGAACAATGTTTTTTAGAGATCGTCGTCCTGATATTTATCCTTTATAAGTTTAATGCAAGAATATCCCAAATTATATTCTTTTAGAAGGTGACCATGGGCTATGCGCGCCAGGATGGCACTAGCTTATGCAAATATTACAATTGAATTAAGAGAAATACTTTTGTCAGATCGCCCGGATGAACTATACGCTATTTCCGCAAAAGCAACAGTCCCAGTACTTCAACTTCCTGATGGTTCAGTTATTGATGAAAGTTTTGATATTATGAAATGGGCTCTTGAACAGTCTAAAACAGATTGGTTAGATATTAATTTTGAAGATCAATTATTCATAATTAAAATAAATGATGAAGAATTCAAACCATGGTTAAATAAATATAAGTATCATCAACGCCACCCTGAACAGACATGTGAATACTATCAAGATAAATGTGTTGAAATATTATCAAAATATGAAGATATACTGGCTACTAAATTATTTTTATTTGGTGAAAAACCTCAGGTCTCAGATGTAGCTATTTTACCTTTAGTCAGGCAGTTTGCTCATGTTGATTTAACTTTTTTTGTGAAAAAGTTGCCTCATTTAAATCGTTGGCTTGAGATATGGAAAGCATCAATGCTATTTCAATCTATTATGAAAAAATATGATAAATGGAAACCAGGTCAAGCACCGCTTATTGTCAATTTTAATCATAAGTAATTGAAAAAATATGAAAAAAGAAATACTATATAATAAAAAAAGTCGAGAAATTTTATTAAAAGAGCTTCAAGAAGAGTCTTTTAAAAGAATTACCGGTTCTTTTTATCGTTATAGAACCATTAAGAATTTAGAAGAATTTAGAGATATACTTTATAAGGAATGGTCAGCATTAAAAATTTATGGGAGAATCTATGTTGCAGAAGAAGGTATTAATGCACAATTTAGTTGTCCGGAACAGAATTGGGAACCTTTCAAAAAAAATCTACAATCTCATAATAATTTAAAAGAAATTCTTATTAAAACTGCAATTGAGGATGGAGAGTCTTTTTACAAGCTAACAATTAAAATTAAAGATGAAATTGTAGCTTTCGGTATAAGCGATGATGAGTATAATATGCAAGTTATAGGTAAGCACTTATCGGCAAAATTTTTTAATGAAAAATTAAATAATAAAAACTCATTAGTAGTAGATATGAGAAATTATTATGAAAGTGAAGTTGGTCATTTTGAAAATGCTATTATTCCAGATGTTGATACTTCTCGTGATTTACTACCCGAAGTAAAAAAACTATTAAAAGGGCATGAAGAAGATGAGATTCTACTTTATTGTACTGGAGGTATTCGTTGCGAGAAAGCAAGCGCATATTTAATTAATAGTGGGTTTCAAAATGTAAATCAATTAAAAGGTGGAATCATTCAGTATACTCGTGATGTTAAGAAAGAGGGTTTAGAACCAAAATTTATTGGAAAGAATTTTGTGTTTGATGCTCGTTTGAGCGAGCGAGTTACAGAAGATATATTAAGTTTTTGTCATCAGTGTGGTGCGACAGCTGATCAACATTTAGATTGTGGTAATGATGCTTGCCATATTTTATTTATTCAGTGCAAAAAGTGTAATTTGAAGTACGAAGGTTGCTGTTCGGAAGAATGCCAAGGTTTTGCGAGGTTACCAATTGAAGAACAAAGAGTTTTGAGAAAAGACCCTAAGAAAATTGTCTCAAAAGCGCGTTATTCAAATCGAGTAAAGCCTAAGTTAAATAAATTAGATTATTTATAATTAGTATACCATAAAGGTTGACGATAATAATTACGTATTGGTCGTCCTACTATTGCTGTATATATCCATCCTGCAACCCAAAAACTAATTATTCCTGGTAGTAGAATATTTAAAATAATTGAAAATAGACCCATGACTATTGTAAATGCAAATGGAAGTATTAAAGCCATACTTATATAGGGGTGCTTAAGCATAAATTGTTGAATTTTATTCATTTTCTACCTTTTTACTTTTAATATTTACAAAATCTATACACCTAGCTAAGTAGCGTATTTAACACTATTTATATTATTAGTTAGAGATTGTATTTTATTTTATCTCCTTCTAATTTACTTTCTCTACGCCGATAAACAATTCGATTTGAGGAGGTCGACAATGAAATTAAGATTTAATCTTTCAGTTTTTCTTTTAATAATTATAAATGGTTGCACTAATTCTCCAAACATAACAAATAGTAAACCTGAAACTAAATTAGTATCTACCTTTGATGTTTCACTAAATCAAAAAGATCAAAAAGCTTTAGAATCTAAATTTGATTCTGTTCTTGATCCACAAAATTTAGATGAATGGATGAAGCATATGTCTTCTAAACCTCATCATGTTGGTTCTCCTTGGAGTAAGCAAAATGCAGAGTACGTTGCTAAACATTTTAAATCCTGGGGGTTTGAAGCTGACATTGAAACATTTGAGGTTTTAGTTCCTTTTCCAAAAATTATGAAATTAGAATTAATTGAGCCAAAAAAGGTTTCTCTTCGATTAAACGAACCTGCGCTTAAAGAAGATGCAACATCTGGAATAACAAAAGATGTTCTTCCAGGATATAATGCTTTTTCTGCAGATGGGAATGTTACTGCAGAATTAGTTTTTGTTAATTATGGAATACCTGCTGACTATGAAGAGTTATCACGTTTAGGTATAGATGTAAAAGGAAAAATTGTATTAGCAAAATATGGGGGATCATGGAGAGGAATTAAACCAAAAGTTGCACATGAAAATGGAGCAATTGGTTGTATTATGTTTTCAGACCCTAAAGATGATGGTTATGTACGAGGTGATGTATACCCCAAAGGTCCATATAGAATGGAACATGGCATACAACGAGGCTCTGTTTTAGATATGCCAATGTACCCAGGTGATCCATTAACACCAGGATATGGTGCAACCAAAGATGCAAAAAGATTAGCTATTGAAGATGCACCCACAATTATGAAAATCCCTGTAATGCCAATTTCTTATGCTGATGCGTTACCATTATTAAAAGCACTAGACGGTCCAGTCGCTCCAGATGATTGGAAAGGTGGATTACCTGTGACATATCATATTGGCCCTGGTCCTGCAAAAGTAAATTTGCATCTTGAATTTGAATGGAAATTGCGAACAGCTTATAATCCCATTGGCAGAATTAAAGGTTCAGTATATCCTAATGAATGGATTATGAGAGGAAATCATCATGATGGTTGGGCTCAGGGTGCAGCAGATCCAATTAGTGGGATGGTCTCATTAATGGAAGAAGCTAGAGCTATTGGCGAACTTCTTAAAACTGGTTGGAGGCCAAAGCGGACTTTAATATATGCTGGTTGGGATGCGGAAGAACCAGCCTTATTAGGATCTACTGAATGGGTTGAACATAACCGTAAAGAAATTCGCGAAAAAATGATTGCCTATATTAATACAGATGGTACAGGGGTGGGCTTTTTAGGTGTAGGAGGTTCTCATTCATTAGAGAAACTTGTAAATGAAGTAATTGCAGAAGTACAAGATCCCGTTCAAAATATATCTTTGCAGGAAAGAAATCGTGCTCGTCTAAGAGTTAATGGGAATAAAGATGCTGAGCGTGATGATTTACGAATTTATCCACTTGGAGCTGGATCTGATTATACAGCATTTATTCACCATGCAGGTGTGCCTTCTTTAAACCTTGGATTTGGTGGTGAAAGCGGAGGTGGCTCTTATCATTCAATTTACGATTCTTATGATCATTATAAGCGTTTTAGCGATGGTGACTTTAAATATGGAACAACCTTAGCTAAAGTAAATGGTCGTTTAGTACTTAGACTGTCTGAATCAGATATTCTTCCATTTAGATTCACGAATATGGTTGAAAATATTGATACATTTATTAAGAGTAATAAAAAGTTAGCTAAAGATGTTGCCAAAAAAACAGATCAACGCAATAATCTATTAGATTTAAAAGCATTTACTATTGCAGGAAACCCTAAAAAAACCTACCTCCCACCTGGACGATTGGATGAAGTTCCAACTTTTGATTTTAGCTCTTTAGATGCAGCTTTTGTCAGATTAAATGCAAGTGCCTGGAATTATGAAAAAGCACTTTCAAAATTTAAAAAAGGCTCTCTATCTGCAGAACAAAAAGCTGAAATAAATAATATCTTAAAAAATGTTGATCAAGCGATGGTAAGTGATCGCGGTTTGCCTAGGCGTGATTGGTTTAAAAATATGATATACGCACCTGGCTTTTATACTGGATACGGTGTTAAAACCTTACCAGGAATTCGTGAAGGGTTAGAACAAAGAAATTGGAATGAAGTTGATACATACATTCAAGAAGTTTCTAAGGCATTAGATAGAGCTTCAGCAAAAATTAATATGGCATCAAATATTTTAAGTAGATAAAGAATGAAGAAGTATATATTGAGAAAAACTTATAAGATAATAATTTTTATAACTTTTTTTAGTTTAGTTTTTTCTGCTGACCAACCCAAATCTATAAAGGCAACTAAAACTTGGGTCAATAAAAATGGTCATCTCATAATAAAAGATTTCGTAAAACTCTTATCAATACCAAATGTGGCTTCAGATAAAGTAAACATTCGAAAAAATGCTGAATACATCAGTAGCTTATTTGAAAAACGAAATTTTAAGATGAAACTTTTAGAGTTAGAAAAAGCGAATCCTATAATTTATGGTGAATTAAAAAATCCTGGTGCCAAGCGTACTCTATGTTTTTATGTACATTATGACGGACAGCCTGTTAATGAAAGGGAATGGACTCATCAACCTTTCAAACCTATTTTATATGATGGTCCAATAGATGCTGGGGGTAAACCAATAGTAATTCCAAAGAATAATAATGATATAGATCCAGAGTGGCGTCTATATGCACGATCCGCAGGTGATGACAAAGCACCTATCATTACTATCTTAAATGCAATTGATGCTTTACAGTCTTCAAAAATTGGAATCACCTCAAATATTAAAATATTTTTTGAAGGTGAAGAAGAAGCAGGTTCTACAAATCTAAAAGAGCACTTATCTAAACATAGAGATATTTTAGATGATATTGATATATGGTTATTTTGCGATGGCCCAATGCATCAAAGTCGTCAACCTCAGTTAGTTTTTGGAGTAAGGGGCGTCACTGGAATGGAAATTACAGTATATGGTGCAGCTCGATCTTTACATAGCGGCCATTATGGTAATTGGGCTCCAGTTCCAGGTCAAATAATCGCTAACCTCATTTCATCAATGAAGGATGCAAATGGGAAGGTTTTAGTTAATGGGTTCTATGATACTATTGAGCCATTATCTGAATTTGAAAGATTAGAATTAAGTAAAATACCAGATGTTGATCAACAGTTAAAAAATGAACTTGGCCTAGTTTATACTGAAGGAGAAGGTCAATCTATAAATGAAAGGCTACTCCTTCCTTCTCTAACTATTAAAGGGTTATCAAGTGGAAATGTTGGTAAAAAAGCACGGAATGTAATTCCAAGTTCAGCTACAGCTGCCATTGGAGTTCGTTTAGTAAAAGGAAATGACCCTGAAGATATGTTAGATAAGATTGAAGCTCATATAAAAAGTCAAGGGTTTCATATCATTTATGAGATACCTGATCTATATACACGAAAAAATTATTCAAAAATAGTAAAAGTGGATAGAAGAGGATCTGGATATATTGCGTCTAGAACTTCAATGGAAGACCCTAATGCGCAATCAATTATAAATGCTGTCAAAGAATATGTTGGTGATGATTTAATACTTATGCCAGCTTTAGGCGGCTCGCTTCCATTATATCTATTTACAGATTATTTAAAGAAGCCAGCAATTATTGTCCCAATTGCAAACCATGATAATAATCAACATGCTCCAAATGAAAATCTTAGAATTGCAAATCTTTGGTATGGAATAGATCTTATGGGTGTTATTATGACAATGCCAAATTAAAGTATGTTTTTTTATAGTTTTCTAATATTTACAAGTTCAATACTTATTGGCCAAAACTTATCTCTAGAAAAACTTAATAGTAATGTTGATGCTTCATTTCGTGGCTTAGATGTAATTAATAAAAAAGTAGTTTGGGTGAGTGGAACGCGAGGTACAGTTTTAAAAACTAATGACAGTGGAGCAACTTGGAAAGATATTTCGGTCCCTAATAGTACTGAAATAGATTTTAGAGATATAGAGGCATTTGATGATAAAACAGCTATAGTTATGGGTATTTCTACACCTGCAAGATTTTATAAAACTAATGATGGTGGTGAAAATTGGGATTTAGTTTATTTTAATGAAAATAAAGAGGTGTTTTTTGATGGAATGTCATTTTGGGATAGTAAGAGAGGTATTGCTTTTAGTGATCCAGTAAATGGAGAACATTATTTAATAAATACAAAAGATGGAGGTGAAACATGGCAAAAAATACCATCTTTTGGAATACCTAAAAAGCTAGAGGTTGAGTATGGTTTTGCAGCAAGTGGTACAGGAATACCAGTTTTTAGAAATAAAATAGTATGGCTTGGTATGGGTGGTCAAAAATCTAGGGTTTTTAAAAGTAGTGATCGTGGCATGAATTGGATAGCGGTTGAAACACCACTTGTTCATGGGGGCGAAAGCACAGGAATTTACTCATTAGCATTTAAAAATAAAAAAGTGGGTATTGCGGTGGGTGGCGATTATACAGATCAAAATATCAAAGACACTATGGTTTTCACAGAAGATGGAGGGATAACTTGGCATCTACCAGAAACTCAAACAAATGAATATCGTGAGTGCGTAGCTCATTATCGTGGAAATATTTTTATTGCTATAGGTCCATCTGGTCTAGATATAACAAAAGATAATGGCAAAAATTGGACGAAAGTGAATCAAAAAGTAAAAAATTTAACAGCATTAGCATTTGCCAAAAATAGTAGTATTGGTTTCGCTGTAGGAAAAAATGGCGCTATATATAGATTAAGAAAGACAAATTAATGTTAAAAAAAACTGCTCTCATAGTTGGATCTTCGGGCCTTGTTGGTAGAGAGTTACTCAATAGGTGTTTAAAATCTGAAGTTTATGAAAAAGTTGTAACTCCAGTTAGAGCTCCACTCTCAATTCAAAATAAAAAACATGTCGAATTAATTATAGATTTTGAAATGCCACCTTGGGATGATTTATTCCCAGTAGATCATGTTTATTGTTGCTTAGGTACAACTATAAAAAAAGCAGGAAGTAAAAATAATTTTAGAAAAGTTGACCATGATTTTCCTCTTGCCTTTGCAGGTGCAGCAAAAAAATGGAAAGCTGAGCAATTTAGTGTAATTACATCTGCAGGAGTTTCTGCAAATTCAAAAATATTTTACAATAGGGTTAAAGGTGAATTACAATCGAATTTAAAAGCTCTTAATCTAAAGGGAACACTCATTTTTCAGCCCTCGCTTTTATTAGGAGATCGAAATGAATTTAGATTAGGAGAATTAGTTTTTTCTGAAGTTGCAAAAATATTGTCATGGGTAACGCCGAGCTCAATCAGGGCAATTGACTACAAAAAAGTAGCAAAGTCAATGTTGGAAAAAACAATTTCTGCTAAAGAAGGATATAAAATTATTTCAAATAAAGAAATGCATAAAACTGTATAAGGAGGCAACGATGCGAAAAATAAAATACTATATTGCTATAATTTTTTTATTTTCATTTATTTTTTCTCAACGAACAGCTAAACCAGTTATCTATGGAAAACATTGGGTTGCTATTACGGGAAAACCTCTTGGTGCTACCGCTGGAGCTACAATATTTTCACAAGGAGGTAATGCAGTTGATGCTGCTTGTGCAATGTTAGCAGCAACATGTACAATGTATGATGTTTTAAGTTGGGGAGGTGAAACACAGGCTTTAGTATATAATCCAAATACAAAAAAAGTAATTGGTATAAATGCTCTAGGTGTCGCTCCTACTGGAGCTACGTCTAAATTTTATAAAGATAAAGGGTTTAAATATCCTCCTCAATATGGTCCTTTATCAGCTGTAACTCCTGGAACTCCTGGAGGTCTCATGACAATGTTAGCTGAGTTTGGAAGTATGAGCTTGAGAGAAGTTCTTTCTCCTGCGATGGAGATGGCAAAAGGTTACCCAATTGAAGCGCAAGCAGCTAATGGAATTGAGCGCCAAAAAGAAATGATAGCAAAATGGCCTTATTCTAAGAAAGTATTTTTGGTAAATAAAGGTGAGCGTGAAGCACCGTATCCAGGTGAAATTTTTGTTCAAGAAGATTTATATAAAACACTTCAAAAATTAATAGATACAGAAGAAGAGGTGCTATCTCAAGGCGGTTCAAGAAAAGATGCAATTTATGCAGCTCAAAATAGGTTTTACAAAGGAGATATTGCTGATGAAATTGCTCGATCTACCCAAGAGCAAGGTGGCTTGATCACAATAGAAGATCTAGCTAATTGGAAGGTTTATTTAGAAGAGCCGGTTAAAATTAATTACAAAGGGGTAGATGTCTATAAACTTACTCATTGGGTGCAAGGGCCTGTTATGCTTCAAGCTTTAAATATGTTAGAAGAGTTTGATCTAAAATCAATGGGATTTAATTCATCGAGATATATTCATACTTTATATCAAGTAATGAACTTAGCATTTGCAGATAGAGACTTCTATTATGGAGACCCTTACTTTCCTCCAGATGAGCCAATCAACGGCTTACTTTCAAAGCGATATGCAAAGAAAAGAATTAAAGAAATAAATTGGAATAAAAATAATTCAGGAGTTAAGCCGGGAAATCCATATAAATTTCAAGTTGGAGTTAACAATCCATTCCTTGATTTAATAGAAACATGGGGTGAAGATAATAAGAGACTTAATCCTGAGGATGGGAATCAAGACTTTGCTGATTTAGAAACAGAGTTTAATATTGGAACAACAACAATTCAGGCTGCAGATAAAGAAGGCTGGGTTGTTTCTATCACCCCAAGTGGTGGGTGGATACCAACAGTTATAGCTGGAAATACTGGAGTAGGCTTAAGTCAGAGAGCTCAAAGTTTTGTACTTTATGAAGATGAAAATCCATATAATGTAATTGAGCCAGGTAAAAGGCCTCGAGCAACGCTGACACCTGCAATGGCAATTAAAAATGGCGAACCATTTATTTCATTTGCAGTTCAAGGGGGTGATACTCAAGATCAAAACTTACTTCAATTCTTTTTAAATATGGTGGAATTCGATATGAATGTTCAAGAAGCAGCAGAAGCACCTAATATTAATAGTTATCAAATGTACAGCTCATTTGGATCACATAGTAAAGAAGCCGGTAGGATAGTTGTTCAAGAAGATACTCCGCCCTGGGTTAAGAAAGATTTGAGAAAAATGGGTTATAATGTTGTTACTCGACCATTAACATCGGGCCCAATAAATGCGATTTGGTTTGATAGAAAACATGGTACAATGTGGGGAGGGTCTTCTAATCACGGTGAGGATTATGGTATTGGGTGGTAAAAAAATAATATCATTACTGATTACCTTTGCTTTTATTTCTTTTGCAATTGTAAATATTAATGATCCTGATGGCTTAATATGGATATTAGCCTATATTACTATTGCTTGTCTACCTTGGATAAAAAAAGCTAATCAAAAATTATTAAATATATCAGCAATACTAATTTCAATAATTGGTTTATTCATTATCTTTGGATTATTGAATTCTATAATGCCTAAACAATTTGATGATGCAATGGTAAACCTATGGGAGAATCAACGTGAAGGTATTGGACTGATGCTAGGTGCTGCATGGTTAGCTTTAGGAAAAAAATTGGTAAGTTAAAATTTCTTAGAGAAGATAAAGAAATATGAAAAACTTAAATTTATTATTATTAATCATAATTGGTGGGTGCATGAAAAACATAAAAGTTCCTGAAGCTGAAAAACAACCTTATAAGATGACAGTCCATGGCGATACAAGAGTTGACGATTATTACTGGATGAGGCTATCAGATAAACAAAAAAATGCTGAAGAATTTGACTCTCAAACTAATAAAGTTGTCGAATATATTGATTTAGAGAATAAATATACTGAAGCAAGTTTGTCTCAGACAGAAAAACTTCAAGAAAACCTATTTAATGAAATCATTGGAAGAATAGAAAAAAATGATGAATCAGTGCCTTATTTTAAGAATGGCTATTTTTATTACAGCCGTTTTGAATCCGATAAAGAGTATAGAATTCATTGTAGAAAAAAAGGCTCTCTAGATAGTAATGAAGAAATAATTCTTAACGAAAATATTTTAGCTAAAGGACATGACTATTTTGCGATAGGAGATCAGTCGGTAAGTCCAGATAATAAGTGGCTTGCTTATGGTGTAGATACTTTAAGTAGAAGAATATATGAAATATATTTTAAGAACCTTGAAACAGGAGAAATATTAGAAACTACTATCAATAATAGCTCAGGAAGTGTTGCATGGGCAAATGATAATAAGACAGTATTTTATACTTCAAAAAATGCTATTACGCTTTTAAGTGAAAAGATATGGAGACATAAGCTTGGATCAAGTAACTCTGATGAGATGATATACCATGAAAAAGATAATACATTTTACAATGGCGTTTATCGATCTAAATCGGGCGAGTTTATAATTATTTATCACTCAAATACACTAGTTAATGACTATCAAATTTTAAATGCAAATGATCCTGATGGCAGTTTTAAAAACTTTACTGTTCGAGGTACAGAGCATGAATACTCAATTGAGCATTATCAAGATAAGTTTTTTATTATTACAAATTGGAAAGCAAAAAATAGCCGATTAATGGAAACTTCTGAAAATGCAACAGAAAAGAAAAATTGGAAGGAAGTTATTTCTCATAGAAACGAGGTTCACCTTTTAGGAATGGAGATTTTTAACGATCATCTTGTTCTAAATGAAAGGAAGGATGGTTTAAGATCTCTGAGGATAGTTCATCAAAATTCAGGTAAGGATGAATATATTGATTTTGGTGAAGAAACTTTCACTGCAAGAATTTCAGTAAATGAAGAATTTAATACCAACATTCTTAGGTATTATTTTACATCAATGGTAACGCCGGGATCTATTTATGATTATAATATGGATAGCGGAAAATTAACTCTTATGAAACAAGATAAGGTTGTAGGAGGCTATGATCAAACTAAATATCATGCAGAACGTAGATATGCAATTGCTAAAGATGGTCGACCTGTACCAATTTCTTTGGTTTATAAAAAAGACCTAAAAAATGATCCAACCTTTAATAATGAAGGTGCTCCAGATAATCCACAGAATTTATTACTTTATGCTTATGGTTCATACGGTTCAACCAGAGATCCTTATTTTAGCTCTTCACGGTTAAGTCTATTAGATCGTGGCTTTATCTATGCAATTGCTCATGTTCGAGGTGGTCAAATCTATGGGCGTCAATCTTATGATGATGGTAAAATGTTAAATAAAAAGAATACGTTCACCGATTTTATAGCGGCAGGAAAATATTTAATTAAAAATGGTATTACTAATGAAGATCATCTTTTTGCTGAAGGTGGAAGTGCGGGTGGTCTTTTAATTGGTGCCGTTGTTAATATGGAACCAGAAATGTGGAAAGGGGCAATTGCGGCAGTTCCTTTTGTAGATGTTATAACAACAATGCTTGACTCTACTATTCCACTCACTACTGGAGAATGGGATGAGTGGGGTGACCCTCGGATAAAGAAATATTACGATTATATGCTTTCTTATTCACCTTATGATCAAATTCAAAACAAAAGTTATCCAAACTTATTGGTTACATCTGGCTTTTTTGATTCTCAGGTTCAGTATTGGGAGCCACTTAAATATGTTGCCAAACTTAGAGAGCACTGGGAAGGACCAAGCAAACTTTACTTACATATGAATATGGATGCTGGCCATGGCGGTAAATCTGGTCGATACCGTCAATATCGTGAAGTTGCATTGGAATACGCTTTTATGTTTGACCTTGTAGGTATTAAAAATTAAGTCCTTAGATTTGCTTTATTCCTAATTATAGTGTAATATTGATTATTATGAGTAGAAAAAACATACTAATTGGTATATCTTTATCTCTCTCATTATTTCTGCAAGGTTGTTACACACAATTAGCAATGTTCTATCCAGAACCAGAAATTGAGCAAGAGAATGAAGATCAGTTTTTTGAAACTTATTCAAGAGCTCCTGGTCGTCCTGGATTAGATATATATGCTCAAGACCAAAGCTCAATGCCACTTGGATACTCGACTATGCAAAGAAGATTCAATCCGTTCGGTGGTAGTTTTATGGGCTCTACGAATCCTTACGGTTTTTATAATAATTATCGCAATGGATATGGTGACTATGGAGATGGTTATGGATTTGGATATGGAAATAATATGTTTGGATATAGTTATAATTTAGGTGGTTATGCTATGTTTATTCCAGTTGGAGATGCACGAGCTTTGCGTGACTTTAATAAAGGTAGAACAAATCCATTTGGAACTAATCTTAATGTAACACGAAGTTCTCCAAGGTCTTCTGGTAATCAAAATAATTCAGGATATACAAATAGTTCTTCTGTTTCATCAAATCGTTCATCAGGCTCTGTTTCATCGGGAAGCTCATCAAGTAGTTCATCATCATCTAGTTCAAGTGGTGGACGTAGAGCTACACGTCGAAATTAAATTAAGACCTTAGGAATACTCATGCATCGCATGACCCATTCCATCGTATCACTCTTTCTTTTTATTTCAATCAATGCTCAATCAGCATCTGAAGCTATTCATCTAATGGAAGATGAAATAGGCTTTGGTGCGCGCTCACTTGCTCTAGGAGGAGCCTATACTGCATTAGGAAATGATCCATCTGGAATGTATTGGAATCCAGCCGGTTTAGCTGGAATGAGTAATGGAGCTCTTTACTTTGAGAGTAATAGTTTATTTTATAATAATGAAACAACATATGTAAAAGAAAGACAAAATAATCCTTTACATAAATCTATAGGAGTTAATGGTGTAGGGATTATTTATCCCATCCCAACTGTTAGAGGTAGCCTTGTTATTGGAATTGGCTATAATCGAATAGTTAGTTATGATGGTTTAATGTCTTTTTCAGGTTTTAGCTTGAGAGATAATGATCTTGGTTTTCCAATAAATGTTGATGGAATAGAAAAAAACTATTTTTTCTCAAAAAATGTTCAACGAAGTGAAAAAATTATAAGTAGTGGTGGTCTTGAACAATTAACTTTTTCATTTGGAATTGCTCTTTCACCAGTTTCATCTTTTGGACTTTCTATATCACGGCTTAATGGTAGAGAAGATTATGAGTTTAGTTTTAGTCAACAAGACTTACAAAATACTTATAAAGAATTTCCAACAGACTTTAATCAGTATGATTTAATCCAATCTTTGATTACTAAAACAAAAGGATGGAATGTAAGGACTGGTTTTAAAACTTCAGCAAATCAATGGTTTCAACTTGGAATGGCATTGTCTTTCCCCTACACACTTAATGTAGAAGAAAATCATGGAACAATCGAAGTCTTACTTTTTGATAATGGTGATAAAAGTGATGGGAATGAATTTGGACGCTATGACTATGAAGTAATAATGCCGATGATTATGGATTTAGGAGTAGCAGTTACAGCTGATAATTTAGCTCTTTCAACAAGTTTAAGGTATAAGAATTGGGGAGCTACTAAATTTAATCTTGAAAATATTGAAAAAGGTTCAGAGGATTATTTGTTATTTGAAGAAGAAAATAAAAACTTAAATTATTTATATAGGCAAGTTATTCAATTTAGGGGAGGTGCTGAATATTTATGGGAATTCTCAGATACATTTGGGATGACATTTCGAGCCGGTGGAGGATTATTGCCTTCTCCGGAAGGTAATAGCAAAGCTGATCAAAGTTTTATCTCTTTGGGGTTAGGAATTCCAATACCTCAATCTATGATGTTAGATATGGCATATTTGATTAAAAATTATGAGAAAAAATCATCAGATTCATTTACTCCATCAGGAGCATTAGAGAAAGTAAGTACTGGCCGTTTACTTTTAAATATATCTTATTTATTTTAAATTTTAGTTTGATGGAATTCCCCTTGTAATTCCATGTTAAGCCCGATTAATTTTTCGACCTATTTTATATAATAATAATTAGTGTAGGCTCGGTAGCTCAGTTGGTAGAGCAGAGGACTGAAAATCCTTGTGTCGGCGGTTCAATTCCGTCCCGAGCCACCACTTTTAATCTAAAATATTTGTTTTAACTTAATTTCACTGTAATTTTAGTAATGAGAACCAGTCTCATTAATTAATAATTTTATTTAATAAATAATAAAAGGATCTATTATGCAGAGAAAGATATTTTATAATCTATTTAGAATTTTATTTTTAGTATCTACAATATCAACCTTAATAGCTGAAATAAATGTTTATTCTCATCGACATTATGATTCTGATAAAATTTTATTCAAAAGATTCACTAAAGAAACTGGAATAAAAATAAATATTATTAAAGGTAGTGCAGATCAATTAATACAGAGACTAATAAGTGAAGGTAAAAATTCTCCTGCTGATGTATTGCTTACTGTTGATGCTGGTAGGTTAGAAAGAGCTAGGGCAGCTGGTATATTGCAACCTGTAAAATCTTTAACTTTATTAAAAAATATTCCTGCAGAAATGCGTGATCCTGATGGTTATTGGTATGGCTTAACAGTTCGTGCAAGAGTTATAGTTTATGCTAATGATAGAGTAAATGTTAATGAACTTTCTACTTATGAAAATCTCGCTGATTCTAAATGGAAAGGACGAGTTGTTGTTCGCTCTTCAAGTAATATATATAATCAATCTCTCCTTGCATCAATTATAGCAGCAAATGGAACCAATAAAGCATTATCATGGGCTAAAGCTGTTAGAAAAAATATGGCACGTTCTCCGCGAGGTAGTGATCGAGATCAAGCACGTGCTTTAGCTGCAGGAATTGCTGATGTTGCTATTATGAATACTTACTATTTAGGTATATTAGCTAATTCCTCAGAAATTGTAGACCGTGAGGTTGCAAGTAAAGTTTCTGTATTTTTCCCAAATCAAAAAGGGAGAGGTACGCATATTAATGTAAGTGGGGCAGGAGTTACATCTAGTTCAAAAAATAAAGATGAAGCAATTAAATTTTTAGAGTTTTTATCAAATGCAAAATCTCAGGAAACTTTTGGTAATGTTAATCATGAATATCCCGTTAAGATTAAGACCAACCAATCTAGTTTACTTAAAAGTTGGGGCTCATTTAAATATGATAGTATTAACCTTTCTATCCTGGGTGCCAAAAACTCTGAGGCTGTAAAACTATTTGACCGAGCTGGATGGGAGTAGTTCTATATTTTAGTTAGTTTTAAAAGATTATCTTTAAGTAAGCTCTTTCTTGTTCTAAAGAAAGAGCTATTTTTTAAGTTCAATATTTGGACTACAATAGCGCTTATTATAGGGTTATTTATATTTTTGCCAATGGCTCAAGTTCTTTGGCACTTTACTGATTCTGTGGATAGTTGGAATCATTTAAAAGATACGGTGTTGTTACGTTACCTTAAAGGCTCTTTTATCTTAGTGTTAGGTACAGCATCAATCTCAATTTTAGTTGGTGTTTCATGTGCCTGGCTTGTTTCTTGTTGTGAATTTTCAGGTCGTCGATTTTTTGAATGGACTTTAATTCTTCCCTTAGCAATTCCAACATATATTGCAGCTTATGCTTATTTCGATTTACTTGATCTTCTTAATCCACTTTTAATTTGGGTTCGTACAAATTTTGGTTTTGATACGATGTCTCAATTAAATGACGTGTTAGTTTATACAGTAACTATCTTGGTATTAGCATCAGTTCTTTATCCGTATATCTATTTATTAGCTCGTTCTTCTTTTTCAAATCAAGGGAGTCAATTAATTGAAGCAGCTCATGTACTAGGGCATAGACCTAGCTCTATATTTTGGAGAGTAGCTCTTCCATTGGCGCGACCTGCTATTGTTGCGGGTACAAGTTTGGTAATAATGGAGACATTAAATGATTATGGAGCAGTTAAACATTTTGGAGTTCCAACTTTTACTACAGGAATTTTTCGTAGTTGGCTAGGCATGGATGATATTTCAGGTGCTTTACGTTTAGCCGCCTGTCTGATGTTATTTATTTTATTAATTTTATTAATTGAAAAGGCCTTACGTCAGGGAGCAAAGTTTAATACTGGAAAATCTTCAAACCAGTTATTCAAACGTTATCCAATTACTGGTTTTAAATCTAAATTGGCAATCTTGACTTGTTTAATTCCGCTTGTATTAGCATTTATTACTCCCATGATAAGATTGAGTCTTTGGGCTATTTCTAATATCGAAAAAATTAATAGTGCTAATTTAATTAAACTAGTTTTCAATAGCCTTACCTTAGCAGCTATATCAAGCATGATAGCTGTTTCCATAGCAATTCTTCTAGTCTTTGTTGCACGTTATTTTCTTAGCGCAAGTATTAATACTTCAAATCGATTAGCCATATTGGGATATTCAGTGCCGGGTGCAGTAGTCGCAATTGGAATACTTTTATTTGCAGGTCAAATTAACCAATGGACTGGTTGGGTTATTACAGGTTCAATCACCGTTTTAATTTTTGCATATCTTATACGCTTTCTTGCTGTAGCTTGGCAGCCGATTGATGCTGGAATGGAAAAAAATTGCGAACAGTTTAATAATGTATCACGTTCACTTGGAAGTTCTGCAATCAAATCTCTTTTAAAATTGAATTTACCTTTATTAAAAAAATCAATTTTTGTGGCTGGCCTATTTGTTTTTATAGATACAATAAAAGAACTTCCATTAACATTGATACTTCGGCCTTTTAATTTTGAGACACTTGCAACTCGAACTTTTGATTTAACAAGTCAAGCGCAAATCTATGAGTCATCTATTCCAGCATTATGTATTGTATTGGTTGTTCTTGTTCCTGTAATTTGGTTAAATAGACAAATGGAATATAAAAAATGAAAGATTTGCTATCAGTCTCAAATATAATTAAAACTTTTAATCAAGAAAACCCCCCAGTTTTAAATGAAATAAGTTTTGATTGTGCTCATGGTCAAATTCTTGGAATCATCGGAAGTAGTGGTAGTGGTAAAACTACCTTACTTCGAATTATTTCAGGCTTAGATATTCCTGATTCAGGTGAAATAACCCTTAATGATAAATTAATTAATGGAGAAAAGAATTATACTACCCCGGAGGATCGTGATTGTACGCTTGTATTCCAAGATTTTGCACTTTTCCCAAATATGACGGTAAGAGAAAATATATCTTTTGGAAAAAATGCCTTAAATAATCCAGAAAGATTTGAGAAACTTTTAAAGTTGACAAAGATTCAAGATCTTGAAAATCGATATCCTCATGAGATATCAGGTGGAGAACAGCAGCGAGTAGCCTTGGTAAGAGCATTAGTAACCAAACCATCATTGCTTCTTATGGATGAGCCTCTAAGTCACCTTGATCAAGAGTTAAGAGATAAGGTTCGTTATGATCTAATTAATTTATTTAAGGAAACAAAAACGACTGTTTTATTTGTATCACATGATACAGAAGATGCAATGGTAATGGCAGATAAAATTGTGGTCTTAAATGATGGTAAAGTTGATCAAATTGGTACCGCAATGGAAATCTATTCAAATCCAGTAAATAAATATGTTGCACTTCTTTTTGGTAAAACAAATATAATCCCACTTGATATTATTCCAAAGGCTAAACACCATTTCTTTGATTCTGAATTAAATAAAAAAGTTGTATCTGTTCGTCCTCATCAATGGAAAATTCTTAATGAAGAATCAAGTTTAAATTCAACAAGCTTATCATGTAAAGTTATTTCAGCTCATCCAAAAGGAGCTTTACAAGAAGTAAAGGTTCAATATAAAAAATTAATGTTTACTTTAGATGTAGCAATAAAGTATTCCTTTGAGATGGGTAGTTATATTAATCTTTCTTTTCAAGAATATTAAACTATAGAATAATTAAGGTATTTTATATCAGGGGATTGATTTAATTCTAGTTCAATACTTATAATATAAAAAAAGCCCCACGGTAAGTGAGGCTTTTTATTATTCATTTTATAACAAAAATATTATAAAACAGCCCTTCTGTTAAGGTGATAAGATTTTCCATTTCGAGAGCGAATATTATTCAGTCTATGAACAATAAATCGTTTTTTTCCATGAGTTACTTCTATGTTGCTTTTGTTCACTACAATTCCTTTTTTTCAATAAAAATCGATGCGAAATTAGATTAGGTTAAACATAAAAACAAGTAGAATTATGTGTAAATAAATATAACTAATAATTAAAGATTAAAAGGTCCATAATTTTAATATTATAGAGGTTATTATTAATAAAAAAGCCCCACGCTAGGTGAGGCTATAAATATTAATTATATTTATTAAAAGAAGACTTTTCTAATTACCGTTGACCATAATTATGCTTTGTACTTTCTTCATTTCGATCTGTTGCTATAGATGGTTCAGTCGATAAATTTGAGATTTGTTGTCTTAGCTCTGATGTCATATTTATTTTAAGAGAATTAATAGAATCTTTTAATTGTTGAGTATTTCTTCCACCAATTATTGGACATGTAATTGCAGGATGACTTCTGGCCCAAGCAATTGCTAAGCTAATTGGAGAATAACCCAGTTTTTTTGATAAGACTGCAAATTTTTTAGCCACATCAAACATTTTAGAATCATTATAGCGTGCTTCATACATTTTGTTTTCGATTAAACGACCTTTTTTTGGCTTTCTAGCTTTTCCATATTTTCCTGAAAGTAAGCCACCTCCAGTTGGAGAATAGTTTATTACACCAATCTTTTCTGAAATGGCCATGGGTAAAATTTCAACTTCTGCTTGTCGTTTAACCAAATTATACATTGGTTGAATACATTCAAATCTGTTCCAGCAGTTTTTTTCTGAGATTCCAATAGCTTTAGTAATTTGCCAAGCTGCAAAATTACTAGCACCTAGATATAAAACTTTTCCACTTCTAACTAAATCTTCTAAAACTCGAAGTGTTTCTTCAATTGGAGTTAAATCATCAAACCTGTGAAGAAAATAAATATCAATATAGTCTGTATTTAGTCTTTTGAGACTCTCATTTATTGCGGTCATAATATGTTTACGAGTTCCACCACGTGAGTTCACATTATCACTAGTAGGAAAATAGGCTTTGCTAGTAATTACTAAATCATTACGATTTCCTCTTATCAATTTTCCTAAAATTATCTCAGACTTACCTTTTTCATATACATTAGCACAATCAAAAAAGTTGATTCCAGAATCAATGCATAGTTTATATATTTTTGCAGATTCTTTCTCGTCAGCTTGACCACCAAAAGACATTGTTCCTAAACAAAGCTCCGAGACTTCAATACCAGTTTTACCTAAAGTTTTATATTTCATTTAATTTATTTCTATTTCAGGTTGACCAAGAATATCGAACTTAGGAATTATTCCTAATCCAGGATCATTAGATGCACTCATCCTCCCATTTTTACGTTGTGGAGCACCATTTGCGATACTGACTGAAACGTAACTATTAAAATCAGTAGCTGTAAAAAGGTAATCACTGGGAGTGCTATGAGCTAAATGCGCAATTGCTGATGTAGTAATATCTCCACCCCAACTGTCTTCTAATGTCATGGCAATTCCTAGCTTGACGCATAGATCGCGAGCCAATGCTGCTTTCGTAAGCCCACCAAACTTACTAATTTTGATATTTACAACATCCATGGCTTTATCTGAATGTCCGCGGACTAAAATATCAATATCATTTATAACTTCATCTAAAATAAAGGGATGGCTTGTTCTTTGTCTAATAGATAAACACTCTTCATATGTTTCACAGGGTTGTTCGATATATACATCAATATCATGGACAGCTCTTACTACTCTAGAGGCTTCATGCATAAGCCATCCGGTATTAGCATCAGCAATTAACTTATCTCCTGAGCTTAACACAGCTGAAGCTAATTTAATTCTTTCTATATCTTCATCTGGATTACCACCAACCTTTAATTGAAACCTGCGATAACCTTCATCTCGATACTTTTGCACATTAGCTGCCATTGCTTGAGGTTCTATTTGAGATATTGCTCGATATAAAACAAAATCTTTTCCATACCGGCCACCTAACATTTCACAAATGGGCATTCCCGCAACTTGTCCTTTTATATCCCAGCAGGCAATATCAATAGGGGATTTAACATAAGGGTGCCCTTTTAAGCACTTATCCATTAATTGATTTAGTTTTCCAGTTTCTAATGGGTTTTCTCCAATAAGATGTGGAGCAATCTCTTTAATTCCAGCTCGAACACCAGCTCCATAAGCTGGAAGATAAAAAGGGCCTAAAGGACAACATTCACCGTAGCCTATATGCCCATCATCGGTTTCAACTGCAACAATTGTAGAGTCAAAAACATCTACAGATTTACCCCCAGACCATTTGTAAGAGCCTTCGTGAAGTGGAAGGTCTACTTGATATGCCATTATTCGTTTAATTTTCATTTTCTAATTCAAGTTAGATTAATTATTCAACCGGTTGTGTTCTGTTGTAATCGTAAGTAATAGAAGTTTAAAATATCGTTTCATGGGAAGAAATATAAGCATTATTTTTTTTGTCAATTAAGCTTTACACGAAAAGTTTTAATTTCAAACGGAGTTAATTTGAAATTAAAATCTGATTTTTTAAAAGATTTTCTATTTACTTTATTCCACTCCATCATGTCACATTCACTTATTTGACCTTTAGTACTTAGTTTACCTTTAGTATGCGTACCATGCGTTTCATATACACGGACAATTAAATCATTATTTTTCTCTGCTTTTTTCAAAACTGATAATTCAATATTTTCACCCTTTAAAGAAACTGGCATAGATATTTTTGTTTTAAAGCCATCGAACATTAAAGGTGCTTGATTAAGTTTAGTAGAAGCCTCTATAACATTTGAATTGATTAAATCTCCAGTATGTGGAAGGAGAGAGTATGTGAAAGTATGCAGACCTTGATCTGCATCAGGATCAGGATTCTTTGGTGCTCTAAGTAAATTTAGATCAATCACATTATCATGGACCATGTATCCATATTTACAATCATTCATAAGAGCCACGCCAAAGTCATTATTAGAAAGATCGGCATATTTATGTCCTACAACTTCAAATTTTGCTTTATCCCAACTTGTATTTCTATGAGTGTTTCGCTTAACATAACCATATTGAATATCAAAACTTGCACTATCTGATTGTACTTCTAAGGGGAACTTAACACGAAGCATTTTGTGACTTTCTCTCCAGTTAACATTTGTATCAAAATTCAACTTTTTACTATTTTTATCAAGCGAAATCTTCTGTTTTATTGATGATTGCCCTATTGAATATTTAAAATCAATTGAATCTTTAACTGGCCCTGATGAATCATAAGAAAAGTTGTTCACACTTGCATTCTCAAGAAGCATATCACGATAAAAGAAATCAATATCCCATGCATCCCAATTATTTGGTCTGTCCTCATATAATGATAAAATATTCCCCGGTTTTTCCATCAACTGTTTTTTTATTTCTTTATCATAAGCTGAAATTAAATTTCCATTTTTATTAAATTTATATTTTATAAAATTATTTTCAAGCATCAAATTTTGATCTTTGACAATTTTTATCTTGGTTGCTTTCTCAATTTTAAATGTACTAAATGAGAGTGGGGGTATTTGCACATAAATACATATACCATTTTTTGTTTTTTGAATAGGGACTTGATTATTTTGTTCATCTAAAATTTTATAACCATTAAATGAATTAGGTAGGTCGTAAGCACCATCCCATTTATAAGAAAGTGTATTAGCTAAGATAAAATGATCTTTCGATTTTTTAAATAAATTTTTAGCTGATAGAGAAATTAACTTATCAAGTCCATTATGAAGTTCTTCATATTCCTTATACGTATTTTTATATACAAGGTTTATGCTTGTGCCTGGTATAATATCGTGAAACTGATTAATTAAAATTTTCTTCCAAAAGGCATCTAATTCTTTAGAGGGATATTTTTTAAGATTATTACAAGACCATAAAATTTCTGTAGCACGAATTTTCCACTCAAGTTTACGGTTATTTCTTTTAATAGGAGCATGCGTGGTTAATGTACCTCGATGTAATTCTAAATATAGTTCACCAACCCAAGTCTCAATTTTTGATTCATACTTTGATAAACGATTAAAAAAGTTTTTTGCCATTCCAAATTTCAATTTTGGTACCGACTCTAAATTCTTAGATCTCAAGCCAAACTCAATATGTTCTGGCTTGGGTCCACCACCACCATTACCAACACCAAAAAGAGAAATAAATTCATCAATCTTGTCTTTTTCTTTAAAGTTCTTTTGACCAGCAATTAAAGATTTAGGCTCAAGAGTACTATTATAAGTATTCTCTGGTGGAAAATGAGTTAACACTTGACTACCATCGATACCACGCCAATTAAATGTATTATGTGGGAACTCGTTAAACTGACTCCAAGATATTTTTTGGGTAAGAAAATATTTTATACCTGATTTTTGTAATATTTGAGGTAGAGCGGCTGAATAACCAAAAACATCCGGAAGCCAAAGGTTTTCAACATTAACTGAAAATTCATCCATGTAAAAATTCTTACCATGTAAAATTTGTCTTACCATTGACTCACCACTTATAAGGTTGCAATCCGCTTCGACCCACATTCCACCCTGAAGTTCCCATTGGCCTTTTTTTACAGCTTTTTTTAGCTCAGAGTAAATTTTTGGATAGTGGTCTTTTACAAATTGATAGTGTTGAGGTTGAGAAGCGCCAAACTTATAAGTAGGGTATTTGCGCATCAATGCTAATTGAGTACTGAAAGTTCGTGCACATTTTCGAATGGTCTCTTTTACTGGCCAAAGCCATCCAGTGTCTATATGTGCATGGCCAATAGCCGTTACATTTAAATCAGACTCAGAAGCTTTTTTATTCAATTCTTTTTTAAGAACTTTTCGAGCTTGATTTGCTTTTGAATAATTATCGCCTAAGATTATTAAGGCTTCTGATAAAATATTAACAATTCGTGAACGCTGAACCGAATCAATCTCTAATTTTTCTATTAGGCCCAATAATGTTTGAACGTCTAAACAGAGATGCCAAAGGTCAGGATCAAAGATACCGTATTCAATTTGCTCAACTTTTGCATCAAACCAACCATGACGTTTTGGATTGTCAATTGATGGGTCTTCGTCTTGATAAATGCCAAATAGTGAATTTGCTGCAGTTTCAACCCAAAGATTAATTTTTTCACCCCCCTTACAATTGTCATAAATAATAAATTGTTTTCTTGCAAAATTTTGATCCCAAATTGCTCCATTTGTGATTCCTTGAAGAGCATCGCCCTTACTATTATATATAAGGCCTTCCCCAGAAAAATCAAGTTCAGCAATGACTGGCTTACCTTTCCAAGCTTTCGGGATATCACCTTTGAGATTGAACCAAGCACTTTCCCATTTTTTACCCCAATTGGCATCTTTTTTAATTGGTCTAAATTTTAATTTATTCTTTTCATTAAATGGAGTGGCTTCTTTTGACCATGCAAATTCAGCTTTAAACTCTTTTTTATTAATAACTACATTTTTTAATGCTCGAATTAACCACTTTTGAAAGCGAGCAATTAAAATTATTGTTTCTTTTTTATCTTTATTCATTCTCTCTCTACCCATCCATCATCACTGTGATCTCTTTCAGTGTTTTTTAATTTTTTCATCATTATTCCTAAATCTTTAAATCCGCCCCATGTGAACCAAATAATACAAAAAACGGACATTACAATATTTATTAATAAATAGTATTTCCAAAAAGTCATCCAAGACTGATTGCTTACTTCATTTGATAAATTATAAACTGTGCCAATAATAAATATTAATATCCATCCAAATGCCCAGGCATAGTTTAAGATATATATTAATTTATCATTTTTAGTGAATTCTTTCCCCATGCCTAAAGCTCTCCAGCCAATTCCACTGTTTTTATTAACAATATTTACTTCATCTTTATTTGCATATTTACCACGAAGCAACAATTTATCTAAGTTAAAATTATTTTTCTTTCCTAGCAATGAGACCAAAATATAAGACAATGAAGATGAGCCCATTCCAATTGCCCAATATACTTGACCATTTATTAACTTAAGGTTAGCAATTATTGATTTAATCGTTGAAAGACTTTCTTCAGAATATATCCAGGTATCAGGAATTTGTTTAATAATTACACCGCCAACTGCAATTAAAGCACCAACTATCATGGCTGTCCAGGCTGCAGCTGTTGTTCCTCTCTTCCAATATAATCCACCAATGATTACGGCTCCAGAACCTCCAGCAAATATTGCTGCTGTAATTGCAAAAAATAATGCAATTTTCTGATTTTGCTGAAATAACAAACTAAATAAAAATATAAATACGGCCACTCCAAAAATTGAATAACGGAGGACTTTAAGATGTGTGTCTTTATCAAAAGGTTTTTTTCGAAAAGGCATAATAACATCTTGAATAAAAATTGATCCCCATGAGTGAAGATAAGTGTCATGAGTACTAATAAATGCAGCGAGCATCATTGCAGCAAAAATTCCTAAAAGGCCTGTTGGTAAGATTGTTGATAAGAGTATAGGGCCTCTTAATTGCCCTTGAAGCGTTTCATTGTCAAGCATATTCATTGATAACTGAACAGTCTTTGAAATCTCACTAAAATCAGGATGATTCATGTAAACATATATGGCAACAGGAACAAAAACAAAGAATAGGCTTATTGGTAAATTCCTAAAAATTCCAAGAACACTCCCCATTTTTGCTTCATGTGCGCTTTTAGCAGATGAATTATATCCTTGAGTTCCTTGCCAACTCATTGCAGCATACATAAATCCAAAGAGTCCAATAATAAAAAAAATAAAATTAAAATCTTCAACTTCACTTGTTTTAAAGGGGTTTATTCGGGAAGAGTTTTCATATTTATCATTAACAGCTTCGATCTCATTAATTTTCTCTTCATCTGATAATATTTTGAAATTTTCTTGTCTATTTAATTCTATGATTTCTTCTTTTGCTATATTAATGGGTGTTTGCTCTAAGGCGTACGTTATTTGTTCCCAGCTTAGGCTAGAGAAAAGGAATAGGACGATAGTAATAATTGTAATATTTACAAAGATGCCTTGAAAAAAATCAGCAATCATCACAGCCACTTGACCACCGGTAAATACAAAGAAAAGAGAAATGCCCAATAAGAAGATCATAATTAATGGAAAAGTAGGTATACCTAAAATAGCATCAGGCAATCCACAAAAATAAATAAAGAACCTAGCTCCAACAGCAGGGAATATTCCAAAATTAATTATTCCCGCTATAAAGGCAACCATGCCTGTAAATATACGAAATTTACGACTGTACCTTTTTTCAAAAAATTGTGAGAGTGTTAAGCATCGAGTTGACCTAAATCGATATATTACCCAACCTGAAACAGTTATTAATAATAAAAAAAAAGCACTAGTGAATCCCCACCAAGAGAATGCGAAACCAGCTACGTAGCCGATTTCAAGAGAATTTACAATTGAAATAGCACCTATTGCTGCCATACCTCCAGAAACAGAAAGCACATACCGTCCTGCAGTTCTGCCAGCTGAAAGAAAATCAGAAACGCTTTTGACTAAGCCTTTCACTCGAGTTACAGAATAGACCATCCCACCTAATACAGAAAATACAATTAGCCAGTCAAAAAAAGCGAGTTTCATTGAATCCAAACCAAACCATCTTTACGAATATAATAAGTTTTATTATTCCAAACTAATGAGGCTTCCCAGCCTGAATAAGTAAGATGAATTTTTGGTGGCCAGGGTACATTTTCCACAGGTGAATTACTTAAGTTTAGTTCTTCTATTGATTTAGAATAAGAGCCATTCTTTTCATTATAGTTTCTTTGTTGGTAATATATTTGTCTAAGTGCCCATTTAATTTTATCATTATTATTTTCTTTAAAAACTATAGTCTTTAAATCGTCTTTCTTGCCTTCAAACTGTACAAGGCCCCAAAGTTCAGGTATATGCATATAAATATGCCCCTGCGGTGACCAAACCCAGTTGTATTCTGGATCTTTAGTTTTAATATATTCTCCATTTATTATGTCTCTGTTCCAATGCACTCTAGAAAAATTTACTTTCCATTGTTCTCCAATTTCAGGATGAAAGTTAGGAGCGGCTTCTTCTAGGACTTGCCAGGGGATTGCTATTTCTACACTCCATCCAATATCAGTATCAGACGGGTCATTAATAGTTCCATCAATAAAGACTTTTGACTTAAGACCTGCGATATCCCATGAATCAATCGCAACTTTACTACCGTCATGGTATGGTTTTAGTAATAATAGATCCCATTCAGTTCCAAGAGCATTTATCTCTAATTCATAATAATTATGAGTGTCACCATCAGGGTCAAGAAATATTTCAAAATCATTGTCTTTGAAGATGACGGCATCTCTTTGAGTTAAAGTTGCCCAAACATGCGGTTCTTCTATTTGTGCACCAAAATAGAAATACGAGCTGTCCCATAACATTTTAACTTTTGTATTAAAGAAAGGGTTCGGTTTTAAACTTCCTTCAATATCAACAAAATTATCAGTCCATCCCGCATTATCCCATTGGCTATCATTGAGTTTTCCATCAATTATAATTGGTTGTTCAGTTTTGTAAGCAATATATTTTTTTGGATTGTATTTAATTTTTGGTAAAAAATCTTGTGCGAATGATATAGTAGAGAATATTAATAATAGTAAAATTCTATGCATTGCTTAGTTTTTCCTGTTATTTAAATACCTGGTTTTAATCATTTAAAGATTGGTATTTATTGCTTTTAAAGCAAGCTCAGACATTATTTCATAAGCTGCTTTATTTGGATGGACTTCATCATCACTAAATTCTTTTTTAAGTCCAGGTCTATTATCTACCATATATTTGTAATAATCTAAATATAATAGATTTTTTTCAATGGTATAATTGGATAAAATCTTATTTAAATCAACAATCTTATTATTAGGCTCTTTTACATCAGACCAATTATAATTATAGACTGGTAAAACTGATGAGATTGCAACCTTAATACCATGTGAAATTGCTAGTTCACTCATTGAAATAATATTGTTAGAAATCATATTAATTGTTGTTGGGCCAGTATTTCCTGCAATGTCATTTGTTCCAGCTAAAATAATAATTAAAGATGGTTTTAGTTCAATTACATCGGATCTAAATCGGATCAACATTTGAGGCGATGTTTGTCCACCAATTCCACGATTAATAAATTTATTTTCACTGAAAAACTCTGGTTTAATGAGCTCCCAATTCTCTGTAATAGAGTCACCGATGAAGACTACTCGTTTTTCGGAATCTAAAGGTGCTCCAAGTTCTGAGTTTGCTTCTTTATAATGATTAATATTAGCCCAGTCTGTTTCTTTAGCAATATCTTCGATATGTAATCTTATATCGTTTTCAATTGTCATTCTTACCTCTGCTCATTGATATGTTTATCTTTTCACTAGCTCATAAAAAGTTTTCAATTCAAAATCATATGAAGATGGTAATGGACCTTCATTCTTATTGGGATAAAATTCTATCGTTCTTTGCTCATTGGGGAGCATTTCAAAGAAATTATCCTCGAATACACCGCTTTGGTTTTTACAGGTTAAGTGCAGTTTATAAAGAAAATTGTTTGCATTAACCTCAATACGAATTTTACTATTATTTATTTTATAGTTAAAGTTAAATGATGGTTTTTTAAGAATTAAGTTCTTTGGCTCAGTAAAAAAGTGATCGTTTTTAGAAATACATTCATCGTTCATCATTAACTCTAATCGTAGAAAACAAACATCTTTCAATATTGCTTTCTTATCCATTGTGCTAATTTGGTTTGAACCATAATTTAGCGAATCAATTTTTATTTTTTCTTCATTTAATATTTTTCCATTTAAAGAAATAGTTTTAATAATTAAAGTTAGATCCTTAATGGTTTCATTATCATTTATTACATATAAAATTATTTCATCATTTTTTTCTATTGCTGTTATAATTAATTGATCAAATGATCTTTTCACTTGATAATGAGAGGCTTTCCAATTGCCATAATAATCAAGAGTGGACCAAGATATACCAGGCCAACAATCATTAAGTTGCCAATAAAGCGTGCCCATACATTTGGGCATTGAACTTCTGTGTGTTTCAATAGCTGTCTTTAAAGCATAGGATTGCATTATTTGAGTAAGGATTACAAATGATTCAAAATCTGCTGCTTCAGGATAATACATATCTAAATATTTCTCTAAATTTTTATTTCCAAGAGAAGCTTTTTGATGGGCAGTGATGGATTTAGAGTTTTTTTCAAATTGATCTTCAGGGCAAAACATTTTAATCGTCTCAAAATTAGGGAATGATTGCATCCCATATTCAGACATAAATCTACCTGTATTCTCTTTAAATGCGTTGAAAGGGTCTCCTAAATGCCAAACACCCCAATAATGATTATCACCCTTTTCATAGCTTTGTCCCTCATCAGGTAATTCAGTTGTAAAGCCTGGAGATGTTGGCCAATAAAACCTAGAAGGATCATTTTTATTAATAATCTTTGGAATTAGTTTATGAAAAAGTT
>ENA-UOXV01001170-UOXV01001170.1-marine-metagenome-genome-assembly--contig:-NODE-1170-length-37268-cov-6.131755_pt1 | contig 37268 bp, 34 predicted proteins | sample MGYA00238165_ERZ766961 | MGnify/ENA primary metagenome ERZ766961 (study PRJEB28924, sample SAMN03173240) | marine metagenome | biome: Marine; feature: Water; material: Subsurface seawater | place: North... | reverse complement strand
CGCGGTAATTATAGATCATCTAACGCCGCCATTAACTAGGGCTGAAAACTATGGACCTTTGCGCGATTTGGAGCAACTTGTAGACGAATATTACCAAGCTGCTGGTGTCGACCCAAGAAGACTGGAATTTTTAGCAAAAGAAATTATTGAGCTTAGTCAGAACATTAGTCTTGATAAAGATCTTGGCACTAATTTTTCAACTGATGAAAGCATAGCTTTGACACAAATAGATAATTATCTTTGCGAACTTAAAGAACTTCAGATAAGAGATGGTCTCCATATTTTGGGGCTCTCTCCAACTGGTCTTCAAGAGGTGGACCTATTGGTTGCACTTACTAGGCTTGAACGAAATACTGGTATAGACAAAGATGCATCTCTAATTAGCGCACTAGCAAAAGATTTTGACTTCAAAGGTTTTAACCCCCTGGATTGTAATATGGGTGAAATTTGGTCAGGCTTAAGACCAAGGGAGTTAGACGTACTTGATGATTTATGGCGTACGAATGGCGACACTGTTGAGCGATTAGAATATTTAGCACAAAGCTTAGTTAAGGGAGATATTAAACCATCTCTCGAATGGAATAATACTAATCAGGTGTTGAATTATATACGAACTGAACTTCAACCAATTATAAGGAATTGTGGTAGACTTGAACTCGATGGATTAATGAAAGGTCTATCGGGTTTATTCGTGTTACCTGGAAGCAGTGGAGCACCAACTCGTGGTCGATTAGATGTGTTGCCCACTGGAAGGAACTTCTATTCTCTGGATATTCGAGCCGTACCTACCCCAACAGCTTGGAAACTTGGTTGGAAATCTGCAAGTTTGTTGATAGAAAGATACTTTCAGGACCATGGCGAATATCCAAAACGTTTAGCTATTAGTGCTTGGGGAACAGCTAATATGAGGACCGGGGGAGACGATATATCACAGGCCTTAGCCCTTATGGGAGTTCAGCCCGTTTGGGATCAGGCTAATCGGGTAACAGGAATTGAAGTGTTGCCAATAAAGGTTCTTGGTCGCCCTCGTGTTGACGTGGTCTTCAGAATATCTGGTTTTTTTCGTGATTCGTTTCCAGCTCAGATTGATCTTTTAGACTCAGCTGTAAGGGCTGTCAGCTCTGAGAGCGAATCAGAATATGATAATCCATTGGCAGCTCAAGTGAATAAGGATATAGAGCAGTTTTGTTTATTGGGTTCTGATATAAATGAGGCAAAGCGTCGCGCTGGGTTTAGAATTTTTGGATCAAAACCGATGGCGTATGGTGCAGGATTACAGTCCCTTATTGATGAAGGGTGCTGGGAGTCTGATCTCGATTTGGCTACAGCATACGTTGCTTGGGGTGGCTATGCATATGGGGATGGAGCAAATGGTGAGAGCCAAAAAGAGCTATTTAAAGCGAGGTTAAAAGGTATAAATTTAATTGTTCATAACCAAGATAATCGTGAGCATGATATATTAGATAGTGATGACTATTATCAATTTGAGGGTGGGATTGCAGCCGCTGTCAGGGAATATTCAGATAACCAACCAGAAATTTACCATAATGATCATTCACGTCCAAACACACCAAGGGTTCATACACTTTCGGAAGAAATTAGTCGTGTTGTTCGTGCTCGCGCTTCTAACCCTAAATGGATTAATGGCATTATGCGTCATGGTTACAAAGGTGCTTTTGAGATTGCTGCTACGGTTGATTATCTATTTGCGTTTGCTGTTACTGCTAACGTTGTTGAAGACTATCATTTTGACCAATTATTTCAGTCGTATATCAAAGATGAAAAGGTACGGAAGTTTATAAGTGAAAATAATGCTCCAGCACTTCAAGAAATTACTTCTAGATTTTGCGAGGCGATAGACAGAGGGGTTTGGCACCCCCATTCGAACAGTGTTAGAAGCTTACTCAATCAGTTGCAAGGGTTATCAGAGGAGGGTCATTTATGAACGAAAAATTGTCCGAAGAGGAAAAGAATCAGAGAGCAAATGAGAAACGCCGAAAACATAAAGCAGCCAAGGATAGATTGCTCGCGACGAAAACGAGAGAGGGTGGGTTACTGATTGTTCACACTGGTAAAGGAAAAGGAAAAACAACTGCGGCAATCGGGATGGTGGCGCGATGCATCGGTCATAAAAAAAAGGTAGGTATTGTTCAGTTTGTCAAAGGTAAATGGGAAACGGGAGAAAAAGCGGTGCTTGAAGCTTTCCCCGATCTAGTAACAATCACGGCAATGGGAGATGGATTTACCTGGGAGACCCAGGACAGGGCGCGAGATATTGAAGCGGCTAATAAGGCATGGTTAATGGCTAAGCAAATGATTGAAGACCCCAAGATTGCGACAGTATTGCTAGATGAAATTAATATTGTACTGAGGAATGATTATTTAAATATTGGAGATGTGGTAAATTATTTGCGAGGGAAACCACTGGATAAAACGATAATTTGTACAGGCCGAAATGCAAAACGTGAACTAATTGATATTGCTGATCTGGTTACTGAGATGACAGAAATAAAGCATCATTTTAGAGCTGGTTATAAAGCCCAATCTGGCATTGAGTTTTAACTAATGCGTTCGATTATGTTTCAAGGCACAGGCTCTGATGTTGGTAAATCCCTTGTGGTCGCGGGGATATGTAGGTTAATGACTGCAAGAGGTCTGAAGGTTAAGCCCTTTAAACCACAAAATATGTCTAATAATGCGGCGGTTACCAAAGAGGGGGGTGAGATAGGAAGAGCTCAGGCTCTGCAGGCTAAGGCGTGTAAGGTTTCTCCAAGTATTGATATGAACCCTATACTTCTTAAACCCCAGTCCGAAATCGGCGCACAATTGATTGTTTTGGGAAAAGTAGACGGTAATTATCCAGCAAAATTATATCAAGAAAAAAAAATTCAACTATTACCAGTGGTTTTAGATGCTGTTAAGCGACTTGAGGTTGGCACTGATTTAATTATTGTTGAGGGCGCTGGCAGCGCAGCGGAGGTAAATTTAAGAGATAATGATATAGCGAATATGGGCTATGCCATCGCAACTCAAACACCAGTTATTTTAGTAGCAGATATTGATCGAGGTGGCGTAATAGCTAGTATTGTCGGAACTTGGGAACTATTGCCTAAAGAAGAGAGAAACTTGGTTGCTGGTTATATAATCAATAAGTTTCGCGGTGATGTAAGTTTATTCAAGAAAGCTATTGAAATAATTTTCGATAAAACAGGTTTACATTGTTACGGTATACTCCCATTTATGGAGGAAGCCACTAAATTACCCCAAGAAGATGCACATACACTTGATAATACAATTTTACCACTTCGACCGTCGCACATAAAAATAATTATCCCTCGTCTCGCGCATATCTCTAACTTTGATGATTTTGACCCATTGTTGGCTGAGCCAGATGTTGATTTACAATTTATAAACCGGGGTAACCCACTTCCTGGCGATGCCGATTTAATCATTTTACCCGGATCCAAAACAACTATACCAGATCTGGCAGATTTCAAAAAACAAGGATGGGATATAGATATAAGTGCCCATATTAGAAGAGGTGGACATGTGTTGGGACTATGCGCAGGGTATCAAATGCTCGGTAGAAAAATACTCGATCCGAATAAAATTGAGAGCGATCTTATGTCAATTAATGGACTAGGTGTATTGGATGTTGATACAGAAATAGGAGGGGATAAGTCTCTATCTAATGTTATTGCTCATTCAAACATGGGCTTTGGTATATTTACAGGATATGAGATGCATTTGGGCGTTACTGCTGGACCAGATGATGTTAGACCGTTTTGTAAAATTGATAAACGTAATTCTGGTGCGGTTTCTGATAACAGAAGAGTTATGGGTTGTTATTTACATGGATTATTTGAGAATGATAACTTCAGAAATAAATTTTTATTTAGTATTAAAGATCGAGAAAGTTCTGGAATTAATTATGATCAACAAACAGAGACAGCTTTAGACTCAATTGCAAATATTTTGCAGGATAATCTGGATATAGAGGGTTTATTGGCTCTTGTAGATTAACTGGTCACATTAGTCAGCTATTTTAATATTTATAATTCTTTCTGGATTTGATGGTGGATTGCCCGCCTGAAACTGCTCTAATAACCCCATTCCCTCTATAACTTTTCCCCAAATAGTATATTTACCATCTAAATGGGGTGCCCGTCTTAATGTAATGAAAAACTGACTATCGCCGCTGTTGGGGTCGTTTCTATTCCTTTTCATTGCAACTGTGCCCCGCTCAAATGGCGTTTTAGAGATTTCTGCCAACAGCTTTTCGCCGGACCCACCGCTTCCAGTACCTGTCGGGTCGCCTGTTTCCACGGCAAAACCTTTTCGTACACTATGGAAAATCAAGTTATCGTAGAATTTTTGGGTCACAAGTTCCTTAATACGTGTAACATGTTTCTCTGCTACACTTGGTAACATTCTTACGGTGATTAGGCCTTTTGTTGTGTAAATTTGTAGAAGGTTTCGATTATTTGATGAAATTCTCTTTTCTTCTTCACTACTATTAATGTCATTTACGCTAGTTAATTTTTTACCTGTCAGACTTTCAAGCTTTAAGATCGCTTGCTTTAGCTCTTTTGAGATTTTTTTTCTGAATCCTGAACTGGTATTTTCATCGGCTATATAGACCTGACCTTCTGATACCAATGTTTTTAGGCCACCTTTCGAAACTTGAACCTGGCCTTGCGTAACTTTTATTTCTGTCTTGCTACGGTTCGCTAGCAAATCAAATTGGGTTCCTCGAATTCCAATTGTTAAGTTTCCCGTTTGTATTTTTAAATTCATTCTATGAATTTTACCTGAAGTGAATCTTAAGAGACCAGTCACCATCTCCATAGAGCCATTTAACGAAGATCCCGTTCTATCAAAAATAATATTATCCATGTACACGTCTGCTATCTCGCCAATTTTAATTATTGAGTCATCTTTTAAACTTATGCTTGTCGCACTGTTTCTTCCCGTTCTTATTCTCTGATTGGCTAGTATTTTTTGACCATTTTTAATTCTTGAAGATAGAGAATTTCCATAGACTTTGTTAACAACTAAATCAGCAATTCCAATTGTTAAATTATTCTCTTGGGATTGTGATTCCGTGCATATTAAAAAGGTTGATAGTGATAACAGCATAGAAGCCATCGATGCTAATTTTGATGCAATAGGCTTTAAATGATTTAGCGATATTGGCAATTCTCTGATCCTTCAGATTGTTCTTTATTTCTTAAATAGACCACACAATTACTTTAATTTGATTAATTTGTTAACATCTTTCCATGAAAAATAGGGTAATCAAAGTGACTAACAAGAAAGATAGTATACAAGCTTTTGTATAAAGTGATAGAGCTTTTCCTATCTCCTTATGTGTTGCATTAGAAGTACTTCCTTTGACCGAGTCTCCTATCCAATTTCCTTTAAAATCCTCTCCACTATAAAGGCGTGGCCCTGCCAATATAAGGTTTAATGCGCCTGCCATGGCGGCCTCTGGGTAGCCTGAATTTATTGAGTCTAGCTTCTTTGCATCGTTGTATATGGCTTTGAAAGACCTGATAAAGGCTGCTCTTCCGCTTAAACTCGCAACTATACAAAATAACAAGGCAGAAATTCGGGCAGGTATAAAATTAGCAATATCATCAAGTCGAGCTGACGCCCAGCCAAAATAAATATATTTATGATTTTTATGGCCTATCATGCTATCCGCTGTATTTAACATTTTGTAGGCTAGTATTCCGGGTAACCCAAGGATAACTGTCCAGAATATTGGAGCTATAATCCCATCCGAGAAATTTTCTGATAAAGACTCAATGGCCGATCGAGCGACCCCATGATTGTCCAAGTTCTTAGTATTACGCCCCACAATTTTGGAAGCTTCTAAGCGTGCCTCATCGAGGGTGCTAGTCTCGAGACTATTTTGAACAGATTTTACGTGTTGATATAAACTTTTAGCAGCTATCATTGATGAAATAATAAAAGCCTCCAAAATCCATCCATGAGGAATCAGATTAAAGATATTTTTTAGAACTAATCCAAAAAGCGCACTTAAAATTAATAAGAAAATTATTAAAATTATGCCGCTAATACGTTGATAAAAGCTATTTTGATATTGTTTGTTAAGCTTTTTATCTAGATAACTTATCATCAATCCCATAAGCTGAACAGGGTGCTTTAATCGCAGATATATAAAATCTGGATCACCAACAAGAGCATCTATTAAAATGGCAAGTAGTAATATCAAAAAGATACATGGTTCCAGCATAATAAAGGGTATTACCAGCCTTGCATAATATGGTCAATTCTATAGTGTGACGCGCTATATTACTCGAACTCTCAGCATACTTTAATTTTTATTGATAACTAATTTACTGAAATAAGTTTCGTTTTTATAGTTATATTTATCGCAATTAATAAAGTTGAAAAAACAAATGAAAATAGGTATTTTATTGTGCGGAAATAGAGATCTAGATAGTGATGAATTGTCGACCTTGACGACCCTAAAATTTGATCTCAGTTCACGTATTCCAGAGTTCAATACCCATTTATCATGGTTGGAGTCATTAGATAATAATATCCAAGCTGGAATTAATCATTTATTGAAGCTTGGCTTGGAGCACATAATTATTTTACCGGTAATGCTTGTTATGTCTGCTTCAAAAAAAGAAAAAATTGAAGAAATTATGGGCTCTTTCTTTGTTAATTATAACCCAAATAATATAAAGCTTGAATTGGCTAGTATAACAGAAGTAGATAGCAATATTCTTCTTGCGGCAGAAAAAAGCATTGTAGAAGCCGAGTCTACGGCTATTAATGCTGTGTCTCGTGATCAATCAACCCTGATTTTAATTGGTGAGGGCTCTGATGAGCCTAGAATAAATGCAAATGCTTATAAAATGTGTCGTATGATATGGGAAGGAATGGGCTTTGCGTGGGGAGAGGCTTGTTATTTGGAGGATGCATCCCCTAATCTCAGAAGTAGCTTAAGAAGAGTGTCCCAGATTGGATATAAGCGCGCTATTATTTTTCCATATTTTTTATATGGTGGGTCCTATATCTCTATGATTCACGAAGAAATTAAAATAAAACGAGAGGGACCAATTGACATTGACTATGTAATCGCAAAACCAATCAATGCTTATCGAGAGGTTGTTAATTCTCTTGAACGAAGAATAAAGGAAATAATAAGGCACAATGGCAATATGAACTGCATGGAATGTGGATATCGTGAACAAGTTTTAGAAGAAGCGATTGAAAAAAGCGAGAATGAAAAACATGATCATTTGCCCCACTAAACTTAAGCCAATTAAAGCATTCGCTCAATGCTATAAATCAGCTTTTTAAAATGAAATATTTAAAAGATCCTGACGCAATATATAAAGCATCTTTTGAAATGATTGCAAAAGAAATAGACCTCTCTCGTTTTCCAAATAGCCTAAGCAATTTAGTTATTCGTGTTGTTCATTCAGTGGCATTGCCAGAGATCGCAGATCATATCGTTTGGCAAGGCGATGTAGCTAGGGCAACGGAAGAATCGCTTGATTCCGGAAAAAATATAATTGTAGACTCTAACATGGTGGCAGCTGGCATTATGTCGGACAAGTTATCTGAAAAATGTAAGATTTATTGTTTCATTAAAGATAAAAGGCTTCCTGATCTTGCCAATTCACTGCAAACAACTCGATCTGCTGCTGCGGTTGAATTGTGGAAGCCATATCTCGAGGGTGCTATAATAATTATTGGTAATGCTCCAACGGCTCTATTCCACTTATTAGATATGCTTAAAGATCCAGAATGTCCTCGTCCCTCAGTTATTTATGGCTTTCCGGTCGGATTTATTGGAGCAACTGAAGCTAAAGAAGAATTATGTAATAGCAGCTATGGGATCCCTTTTGTGTCGTTAAAAGGTCGGTGGGGCGGGTCGCCAATAGCTTCTGCTGCGATAAATGCAATGCTTCTTGGAGAAAAGCAGTGACGAGTTGGCTAACTATAATTGGTATTGGGCAAGATGGTTTTCTGGGCTTGGGATCTGATGCCAAAGATGCAATAAATGAAGCCAAGCATCTTTTTGGTGGTAAGAGACATTTTGAGTTGGTCGGTAAAAAAGGGAATGTTTGGGAATCTCCGATAGAACAGAGTTTTAAAGAAATTGATAAATTAAAGGGCGAGCGAGTAGTTATTTTAGCCAGTGGCGACCCTATGTGGTTTGGTATTGGAGCATCCTTATGCAAGCGTTATGGAACAAAAGATGTTAAAGTAATTCCTACGCCTTCAGCTTTTTCTCTAGTAGCATCCAAGATGCTTTGGTCGCTGTCGGATACGGAATGCCTCACTGTTCATGGACTAGAAAATGAGAGAATTATCTCTTTTTTATTACCAGGTAATAAACTTATTATTTTAACCACTGATGAAAAAACACCACAAAGATTTGCAGAAATTATCAGTGAGTTGGGATTTGGAGAAAGTATTATTACTGTATTTTCAGATATGGGTAGCGCGAGTGAATCTCGTGTTGAGAGTAGTGCTTCGAAATGGAATAATTTGAATATTTCTAATTTGAACACGGTTGCTATTGAATGTTTGCCAGACAAGGGAACGGTGATTAAATCACGCACACCTGGATTGCCTGATGCGGTTTTTCAACATGATGGCCAAATAACTAAACGCGAGGTAAGAGCAATTACTTTATCAGCATTATGCCCCCTACCTAATCAAACACTTTGGGATATTGGAGCAGGATGTGGTTCAATTTGCATAGAATGGTTGAGATCTCAATCTAACATGAGAGCTTATGCTGTTGAGCGTAATATTGATAGGCTCAGTATCATTAACTCAAACGCTTTGGCATTAGGTGTTCCTGAATTAAATGTGGTTTTTGGTGACGCTTTAAAGGAAATAATTGGATTACCTTCACCGGACGCCGTTTTTATTGGTGGCGGAATAACATCTGGGGGAGTTATCGAATATTGCTGGCAAAACTTAAAGCCTGGAGGGAGGCTTGTTGCGAATGCAGTTACGATCGAGGGTGAACAGCGTTTGATTGATATGCATGACAAACTTGGGGGCGAGTTGGTTAAAATTGATATTTCTAGAGCAGAGCCTTTAGGTCAATTCCGAAATTGGGAACCCCTTAAACCCGTGACCCAATTTAAAGCATTAAAACCTTGAGTGTTAATGGCAGAATATGGGGTGTTGGAATTGGACCGGGAGACCCTGATCTAATAACATTAAAGGCACTGAAAGTCCTAGAGGTAGCGGATGTTGTCGCTTATCCCGCGTTGGAGCACGGAGAAAGCATGGTCCGTGCTATTGCCGCCCAATATTTAAACAGAAATATTGAGGAGATTGTAATTTCAGTTCCTATGGTAGCCGACAGATACCCAGCACAAAAAGCTTATAACAAGGCGGCAGTTTCAATTAGTAATGCTGTTGAAAATGGAAAGTCAGTCGCAATATTGTGTGAGGGTGACCCTTTCTTTTTTGGCTCGTTTATGTATTTGTATTCTAGATTATCAAATCAATACGAAATTCAAATTATTCCGGGAATCACATCTATCTCAGCGAGCTCTGCTGAATTAGGATTGCCAATTGGCGCGCGAAATGACCTGATTATGGTAATTCCGGCACCGTTAGATGAATTAGTTCTAAGACAGAAGATATTAGAAACGGATGTGTCTATAATTATTAAGGTTGGATCACATCTAAATAAAGTTAAACGGGTTATCATTAGTCTTGGGCTTATCGAAAATGCTCACTATATCGAACGAGCGACTATGGCCAATCAGTGTATCAAAGAATTATCTGAGATTAAGGATAACCATGCGCCTTATTTTTCAATTATTATAATTCGGCGAAGCGGTGAGGTTTTAGAGTTATGATAGAAAGTTCGCCAGTTATTATATCAATAAATGAGACCAGTGCAGGCCTAGCGCGCGAGGTGCGGTCTCATTTACCCGGAGCTGAGATTCATGGCCTTTTTGGCCGTGTATCAGACGCAGATGTGCATTTTCAAGAAACGATAAAACATTTAAAGACGTTATTTTCAGATGGGCGTCCGATCATAGCCATTCTCTCAACTGGGATCATAATAAGAGCCCTTGCTCCATTGCTGAATGATAAATTTAGCGAGCCTCCCGTACTCATTTTATCTGAAGATGGGAAGTCAATTATTCCTTTGCTCGGCGGTCATCGGGGTGCGAATGAAATTGGCCGCAGGCTGAACTCAATATTAGGAGGCAACCTTTCTATAACAACCGCTGGTGATTTAAGATTTGGAGTTTCATTGGATGCACCGCCAAAAGGTTGGAAAATAATTGGGAGAGAAAATATAAAGGTTATAATGGCTGATCTCCTAAATGGGGGAAGCGTTAACCTGTGTGATGAGACGAGTAATGACTTAGATAAAAACTGGTTATTTGGGGCAGGGATCAAGTTTTCTAAAAAGGCCAGACACGAATTAATGATTTCTTACAAGGCACAAACTGAAGGATTAAAGAAAACTATTTTTTGTCCAAGTGTTCTGTCTCTGGGAATAGGATGTGAGCGAGGAGTTGACTCAAGTGAGCTTTTCGCATTCATAAATGATATTTTCTCTGAATATAATCTTAATAAAAAGTCGATTGCGTGTATTTCGACAATTGAAATTAAGGAAGATGAGGTAGCAATAAGTGAACTCTCTACTACTTTAGAAGTTCCTTTAAGGCTATTTACTGCAAAAGAATTGGATAGTAAGACCTCTCAGGTGTCAGATCCTTCGAAATATGTTTTTTCTGTAGTTGGCTCCCATAGCGTTAGTGAGGCCTCTGCTTTGTCTGCGGCGGGATCTGATGGCGAATTGATTGTTCCCAAACAAGTTAGAAGTGGAATGACTTGCGCGGTGGCCATAGCAAAAAAAATAATAGATCCGAGTGCTATCGGAAGGGCGCGCGGTTGTCTCTCTGTCATTGGTATAGGCCCAGGTTCTGCTATTTGGCGATCACCTGAAGCAACAAATGAAATTGCAAAGGCGTCTGATCTTGTCGGTTATTCTCTTTACCTCGATCTGCTTGGTTCTTTAGCTGATGATAAATCTCAACATCGGTTTCCTCTAGGTCAAGAGAATGACCGCGTGGTTAAAGCGCTCGATTTAGCTTCTGAGGGGAAGAATGTGGCGTTAATCTCGAGCGGTGACGCTGGGATATATGCAATGGCTTCTTTAGTTTTTGAGAATTTAGATAGAAGCATGACTGAAGTGGGGGGAGAAGCTTGGCAGAGGCTCGAGGTGCGAGTAGTTCCGGGAATTTCAGCTTTTCAAGCGATCGCCGCCCGTGTTGGGGCTCCCTTTGGCCATGATTTTTGCACAATCTCATTATCGAATCTATTGACCCCTTGGGATGCAATTGAGCGGCGGCTAGTTGCTGCTGCGGAGGGTGATTTTGTTATAGCACTCTATAACCCAGTATCTGCAAAGAGAAAAGAGCAGCTTGGTATAGCCAAAGATATAATCTTAAAATATCGAGATCCTGAAACACCGGTGGCTCTTGGAAAAAATTTAGGCCGTAACAATGAGAAGATTTCCTTTCTAACTCTGTCTGAATTAGATGTTAAATTAATTGATATGCTGACGATTGTTGTTATTGGCAGTAGTCAGTCCAAATTATTACAATATAATAATCAAAGTAAACATATGTATACCCCGCGAGGTTATAGCAATAAAAAGGATCTTATTTAGTGACAGTACATTTTATCGGTGCGGGGCCAGGAGCCGCAGACCTAATAACACTGCGTGGATTAAAGTATATAGAAACTTCTCAAGTTTGCCTGTATGCGGGATCGTTAGTTCCTGCTGAATTAACTGAGTCGGCACCTATCGGGGCTCAAATTATAGATACGTCCCCGATGCATCTTGATCAAATTATCCATAAAATGGAGGAAGCTTCGTTAGAGGGTTTTGATGTCGCGCGTGTACATTCTGGTGATCCTAGCATCTATGGTGCTATTGCTGAACAAATGCGCAGATTGGATCAGCTTGGAATTAAATATGATGTGACACCGGGTGTTGCCGCTTTCGCAGCCGCCGCAGCTGAGCTAAAACAAGAATTAACATTACCTGAAATCTCCCAGACTGTAATCATTACTCGGACAAGCGGCAAAGCTTCGGCGATGCCAGCGGGTGAAGATCTCAAGAGGCTGGGTGCAACTAAAGCGACTTTAGCAATACATCTTTCAATTAGAAATTTAAAAAAAGTGATAGAAGATCTTCTTCCTCATTACGGTGAAAGCTGTCCTGTATGTATTGCTTATCGAGTAACTTGGCCTGATCAAAAAATATTATTTGGTACGTTATCGAACATTAGAGAGAAAGTCCGCGCAGAAAAAATTACACGAACGGCACTAATTTTGGTTGGTGATGTTTTTGGTGCGCAAGATTTTATAGATAGCAAGCTCTACACGAAGGATCATAAACATATCTTAAGACCCAAATAAGGGTTCGTCTAATCTATTCTATAGTTAAGATTAAATCTGTTATTTAGCCAGCTAAAAGTTTCTTCCAAAGAATACAATAATGTTCCTCGAGGGGGCGCCGGTTGTTCGATCATTAAAATAGGAATCCCAAGTTTATGAGATGCTTCCAACTTTTCTGGGAAAATACCCCCACTATTTTTTGAGACAATCGTATCGATCCTATTACGTTTGAGAAGTTCTAGCTCTTCTAATTGTTCAAAAGGTCCGCGGTCTAAAAGCACCTCAAAATTTTGCAATGATGGCAGCGAAGATGATGACTCAATTAACCGAATTAAGAACCATTTGTTTTCTAATAATAAAAAATGCTGGAGAGCATGTATTCCTGTAGTTAAAAATACACGGTTTCCCATTTTTGCTAACTTTCTTGCAGCATCTTCTGGATTTATCGCCGATGTCCAATTTATGATGTCTGATTCCCATGGCTTCCTGCATAGTTTGATGTAAGCTGTGCCGGTTCTTTTGGATGATGTATAGGCATTATTTGCGATTTGTGTCGCAAAAGGGTGAGTTGCATCAATAACGAGATCAAATCCGAGAGTTTTTATATAGCTTGAGAGCCCCTGTATGCCGCCGAAGCCGCCCGTTATTATTTCGCAGTTTGGAACATTAGGATTTTGGGTTTTTCCCGCTAGCGAATATATTATTTTAACGTTTGGTAGTTTAGTTAGTTTTGATGCGAGCTGTTTTGCCTCATGAATTCCCCCTAAAATTAATATTTTTATAATATTTCTCATAATTAGAATGGTTCTCGCCCAACCATTATACCGTGTCTATCATATATAATGACCTCTATTTCTATTAAATCATTTCCAAGGTTTGTTTGAATCACAGATTTCGCTAAATCCGCGATCTTGTCACATAATGTTAAATTATTATTATTTATTATTTCAAGTATATCCCCAGCACTTTCTGCATTATTAATTTTGTCACAGAGGTGTTCAGGTTTGCCTATGCTTCTTGCTATTGAAGCAATAAACTTTGGATCGACTTGACTTCGACTCGAATGAAGGTCCATGTGACCGGCTGCTAATTTAGTAATTTTTCCGAATCCACCAGCTACAGTAAATTTTCGAATTGGATGTGTTTTTAAATATTTTAATGTGCCGCCAATAAAATCACCCATATCTAATATTGCTGTTGGCGAAAAGTTATAAAGTTTAGATACAGCCGCTTCTGAAGTCCTTCCTGTGCATGCCGCCACATGAATAATTTTTGTTGCTCGAGCTACATCAATACCTTGATGAATTGAGGCAATCCAAGCCGCACAGGAGTAAGGTATTACTATTCCCGTAGTTCCTAAAATAGAAATACCGCCTATTATTCCTAATCGGGGGTTCCAGGTTTTTTTCGCTAATTCTAGTCCTCCATCAACCGAAATCTCGATGTTTAGGTTTAGATCCCGTTGATATTTATCTGCTATTTCTTGTAAGTTAGAAATAATCATTTTTTGAGGCCCTGGATTAATTGCAGGATCTCCAATCTTGATCGGTAGACCGGGTTTTGTGACAGTTCCAACACCGGGTCCTGACTTAAAAGATAATTTATTAGCATTCTTAATAGTAACTCTTATGATGGCTCGATGCGTAACATCTGGATCATCGCCGGCGTCTTTCATAATGGCGGCCATTGTTTGATCATGTGATATTTTATAATCGATGATCGTAAAAATTGGAGTTTGACCACCTGGTAAGTTAATTTGTATTTTTGATGGTATTTTTTTTGTTATTAGGCCAATAAATGCGGCTTTCGCAGCCGCTGTAGCGCATGCTCCCGTGGTCCAACCGCGTTGAAGCTCTCTTTTGTCATTCATAGTTAGTGGGCGCTGAGATTTTTTCATCAATTTAGTTTATAACCTTTTTCAACTTGGCTCCAGTCTGCTAGAACAATCTTTATGAAAACATTGTTAAAAAATCCACCAGAATTTAAATTGGGATCAGTATGGATCGCAGGGGCGGGTCCTGGTGATCCCGGTTTATTATCGCTTTTAGCCTTGTATGGAATTCAATCTGCTGACGTTATTGTTTATGATGCTTTAGTAAGTGAGGACATTCTTAATTTTGCTGATACCTCAGTCATTCTTGAGTTTGCTGGTAAGCGCGGAGGTAGACCGTCCCCAAAGCAAAGAGATATTACGGATCGTCTAGTTGAACTTGCCAAACAAGATAAGCGAGTATTGCGTTTAAAAGGCGGCGATCCATTTATGTTTGGTCGTGGAACTGAAGAATGTATGAGGTTGGTCAGTGAACAAATACCTTATCGGATTATTCCGGGAATTTCTTCGGGTGTAGGAGGTTTAGCCTACGCAGGAATTCCCATGACAACACGAGGCACGAATTCCGCAGTGACTTTTGTTACTGGTCATAATGCTAGTGGAGTTGTGCCTGACGATATTGATTGGAAGGCATTATCAGATGGTTCCCCAGCATTAATTTTCTTTATGGGAATGTCGCATATTGATAGAATTGTAGAAAAATTAAAAGCTTCAGGTAGGCCATCCAGTGAACCTGTAGCCGTCATATACAAAGCGACAATGAGAGATCAAAAAGTAGTAATAACCACATTAGATAATTGCTCCAAAGATATTGTGTCTGCGGGTTTAAGGCCACCGGCACTAATAGTCATTGGGGAAATTGTTAACTTTCGCAATAAGCTAGATTGGTTTTGATGTGAATAAGAATATTCCGAAAGGTTTTGTTGTTGGTGCGCCGATGTCCGGCAGCGGCAAAACTATCGTGACACTTAGCCTACTTCGATTTTATAAGAAAGAAGGTTTGAGCATAAAAGGTATTAAAATAGGCCCAGATTATATTGATCCTTCATATCATGCTAGGGCTACAGGAAAGACATGCAATAACCTAGACTTATGGGCTATGCGCGACGCAACGATAAAACAGCTATTATACGAAAGTCGGCAAGAAAGTGATATAATTATATTTGAGGGAGTGATGGGCTTGTTTGATGGAGCATTGACTACTCAAGCAACGACTACAGGAAGTACTGCCGATGTCGCAGAAGCTCTAAATTTACCAATTGTTTTAGTAGTCGATGCCAAAGGTCAGGGCTCATCAATTTCAGCAATAATTCAAGGGTTCAAAGAATTTCGGGACGGTATAGTGCTAGCGGGTGTAATTTTTAATCGAGTAAGTAGTAAAAACCATGAGAGAATTTTAAGGCAGTCTCTTGGTCAGATTGATGTTATTTGTCTCGGCTGTATTCCAAATGATGAAAGCCTGAAACTGGATCACCGGCATCTGGGTCTTATACAAGCATCTGAAATCAAAGAAATTGATGATTGGCTAGATAATGCAGCACGAATTGTATCAGAAAATATTGATATTGAATTGTTAGAGTTAAAAATGGGAATGCTAACCGATCTCGATAAATCGGATCCGGTTACTCCACTCAAGGCTTTGGGAGGGCATATCGCAATAGCTCGAGATAATGCATTTAATTTTTCTTATGATCATATAATTAACGGATGGAAAAAAGATGGTGTGAAAATTTCTTTTTTCTCTCCGTTAGCTGATGAAGCGCTGCCTATGGGCGTCGATAGTGTATATTTGCCGGGAGGCTACCCTGAATTATTTGCAGAAGCTTTAAGTGCCAATTTCAATTTTATGACTTCATTGCGTTCCGCTGCAAAAGATGGGGCTTCCATTTATGGTGAATGTGGAGGTTTTATGGTTTTAGGCGAGGAATTAATCGATCGAAATGGCTTTTCTCATAATATGTTGGGGCTTCTTCCTGTCAAAACTTCGTTTGAACTTCCAAAATTAAATTTAGGCTATAGGTTATTAACATTAGTTGAAGATAGTTTTTTGGGAACTTCTGGAGATATGTTCAAAGCACATGAATTTCATTATAGTACTCTTGTGAATGATAATAAATCATCTCCCTTATTTAAAAACTCTAATGCCCGAGGAGAAAATTTAAATAATATAGGCTGCAAAGTGGCCAATGTAGCGGGATCATTTGCTCATATCATTGATAGCGTTTGAACACTCATGTAAAATGGCTTCAAGTTGGAGCCATTCTGATTTTATACCCGGCAAACCTATCCTTAACCAATTTTTTTGACCGTTAAATTTTCGCACTAGTATTCCTGATTTTGCGAGTGTCTGGTATATAAATTGGGCATTATTGCTCTCTACAAGTTTAAAAAGAACGGTCTTACCAATGATTTTAAGCTTTTGTCGTGTAAGTAAACTATCAAGTTCTTTACTTTTTATGCTTAAAATACCATCCATCTTTTCTATCCATGGTTTATCCAATAATGCGCGAGTTCCAATTTCAATTGCGGGCCCCGATACTGCCCAAGGTCCCAGCATTTCCTCAATACTGTTTGTAATATTGGTTTTTGATATTACAAACCCTAATCGGAGGCCTGCCAAACCAAAAAATTTACCTATTGACCGTAATACGATTATGTTTTGCATTTGCAATTTGGATATTATGCTAACTTCGCTGGAGTGATCGCAAAATGTTTCGTCAATTATTAGAGTTTCGACATGTTCTGCTATCTCAATAAGACTTTCAATTTGATGCCGCCTTCCATCAGGGTTGTTAGGATTAACCACCACAGCGACATCCCCCATCTTTAGCTCTTGTATATTTCCTGCACGTATAATTTCATTTCCAGATCGAGACCAAGTATTTTCATATTCACTGTAGGTTGGTGATAGTATGGCAACTTTTCTTTTTGGAAAGAGTCTGGGTATATGCTGAAGTACGGCTTGTGTCCCTGGACTTGGAATGATGCTCATGGACGTTGGTATCTGATAAAAATCACCTGCTACCTTCAATAAATTAGTTACTTGTTCTGAAGTCGGAAGTATACGGAATGAATGATCTTTAACTTTTAAATCTGGAAAATTAACGGGATTGATGCCTGTGGATAAATCTATCCAACCTTTTGCTGGCAGACCGAATTCGCGGGTCGCAGCGGTCAGATCCCCACCATGAGTTATTTTAATTTTATTGTTTTCTTGTACTCCCATCAAATAATTATATATGAATAAAACAAATTTCGATAGAAATTAATTTAAGAAATTTAAGAATTGCTTGTTTATAATTTAGAAAATTTATAATTCTTTATAAGTTGTAGGCATTCTAAGGCAATTTTAACTCCTAAGGTTGAGTAGAAAAAATTAAGGGAAAAATACCGACTAATTTGTTTTCTGGATTTTTTGGTGTGGGAAAGACTACTGCCATTGCATCCTTGTTATCAAGGAAACCTGATACGGAAAAGTGGGCTATTTTAGTTAATGAGTTTGGAAATGTTCCTGTCGATCAAATTGTTTTTAAAGATAATGGATCCAACGTTATTATAAGTGAAATTCCAGGGGGATGCATGTGTTGTGTGGCTAATATTCCCATGAAGACAGCTATAAAGGAGATACTTAGTCTTACTAAACCAGATCGTATTCTGATTGAACCTACTGGTTTAGGTCATCCAGCTGGTATTTTCGATGAGTTGAATGATCATCCATTAAATAATGAGCTAGATATTGGTTCAATAATTTGTTTGGTTGACCCGCGCTTTGCACTGGACCCCCGAATACAGAAAGTTGATATCTTTAACGATCAGATTCATCTGGCTGATATTTTAATTGCGAGTAAAGCTGATCTTGTCAGCTCCAAGGAGTTAAAAAAATTTTACTCTTGGGCTGAAAATTTATTTCCCCCCAAAGTAATAATTACTCACGTTAGTGATGGAAATATTCCCTTAGAATATTTAGACAACAAAAAACATATTACTCATCATTCATTTGTCCTAGGTGCTCATAAGAACGATGCTTTATCAACTACTCTAAAAGTTGATAAAGTTTCCCCACGCCGACCTAGTAGAAGTGTAAATGAGAGTTCTGGATATATAGGATCAGGCTGGATTTTCTCAGAAACCGATATTTTTGATCTAAAAGGTTTGAGAAATTGCCTTGGGCCATCGGGTCTTTTCCGAGGTAATAACTTTCAACGAATAAAGGGTGTTTTTCGAGTTGGACAAGATTGGAAGTTACTGGATCGTGTAAATGATGAAATATCGATAAAGCCTGTTACTTATCGTCGAGATTCTAGGTTGGAAATCATAATCCCTAAAGACAGTAATATTAGTTGGGATGAATCAGAGAAAAAAATTCTAGCCTGTATTAAATAAATTTTTTGTCGTTTTGCGGTGAATTAATTGATTTTTTTTATAAAAACCAAACCTGCGATCGTTTATTTAATTTTACTCCAAATATTATTGGCAATTTGTATATAACTTAGGGAATGTGGACTCGAGGGGTCCGAGGCTACTATTGGGTTTCCTCCATCAGAAGTTTCTCGAATTGAAATATCTAATGGTATTTCTCCAAGAAAATCCATTCCCATTTTCTCGGCTTCTTTCCTCGCACCTCCATGGCTAAATATCTCGCTTCTTTTGCCGCAGTGTGGGCAGTTAAAATAGCTCATATTTTCTATTAAACCAAAAACCGGAATTTCTACCTTCTGAAACATATTTAAACCTTTCCGCGCATCAATTAATGCAACGTCTTGTGGCGTAGAAACAATGACGGCTCCGGTTAATGGGATTCTCTGCGCCATTGTTAAATGTATATCGCCTGTCCCAGGTGGCAGGTCAATTACTAGGCAATCTAACTCACCCCAAGCTACGTCTTTGATTAATTGTTCTAAAGCTCCGGTAGCCATAGGTCCACGCCAAATCATTGCAGTATTTTCTTCGATTAAAAAGCCAATCGACATGCATTTAATTCCATGATTCTCAAGAGGTGCAATGAGACCGCTTTGAGTCTGTGATGGTTTTTTGTCAATCCCCAACATTAAGGGAATTGAGGGTCCATAAATATCTGCGTCTAGGAGACCAATTTTTTTCCCATTGGAGGCCATTGCTAGGGCAAGATTAACAGCAGTCGTTGATTTTCCAACGCCTCCTTTCCCCGAAGCTACTGCAATGACAGAATCAATCCCGAGTAGATCCATTTTTTGGAAGGTTGCTGGTCCAGGATTTACATTGTTGCCTGCCGGTTGTTCCTGTTTGGTTGGCTCGCGTTCGGCTGTCAAAACAGCCGTCACGGTCAAAATTCCGGATAACGAGTGCACCGCCTTTTCAGCTTGTTTTCTTAGAGGTTCCAGTTTTGGTCCACGATCTGCTTCAACTTCTATTCCGAATGCAACGTGCCCCTCTTTGATCTGAAGGCCGGAGATCATCCCAAGTTCAACAATATTTTCCCCCTTATCAGGATCTTTTATTGTTTTTAGTGCTTCGAGGACTTGCTCTGAAGTAATCTCCGACATATCTTAGTCTCCTGATTGATTTAAGCTACATATGTTGATATTGATTAAAAAAATATTTAAGCGTGTATCACCATGTTAAGAGTGGTACAAACAGGTTATAAGGCATTAGGCTAAGCTACAAGAGATGATTCTGTTGTTCGAAGATGCTACTTGAAACTTTGATTTATGATGAGGAAACAAAAATGTTTTGGAATATTCAGCGCGGAGGACCATGGGGTGGCTCAGGTGGTAATGGTGGAGGTCAAGGACCTTGGGGCGGCGGCGGCTCTTCTGGAAATCAGCCGCCTGATATTGAGGAGATGCTTCGACGAAGCCAGGATAAATTTAAAAAGTTCATTCCGAGCGGTAAAGGCGGACCACGTCGTATAATACTTTTGATCTTAGTCGCCGCAGTTATTTGGTTAGGCACTGGTTTTTATCGTGTGCAGCCGAGTGAGCAAGGCGTGGAGTTATTATTTGGAAAATTTGTTAAAACTACAACACCTGGTTTGAACTATTGGTTTCCAGCACCGGTTGGTCAGGTTTTTCGACCGGACGTGACAAATACCAACATCACAAGTGTGGGATTTCGTCAAATTGGGACGAATACTTCTAGAAACTCGAGTGTAAGAGATATACCTGAAGAAAGTCTGATGCTTACAGGTGATCAAAATATAATAGATATAGATTATCAGGTGCAATGGCGTATTAAAAATGCAGCAGACTTCTTGTTCAACATAAGAAACCCTGAAGAAACCGTAAAACTTGCTTCGGAGAGCGCTATAAGAGAAATTATTGGTCAAAATACTCTGGAAGACGCTCTAGCAAAACAGCGCCAACAAGTTGAAAGTCAGACCCACGAAGTGCTGCAAAAAATATTGGATAGTTATGGAGCAGGAGTTTTTATAGATTCAGTAAAATTACAAAAGGTTGAGCCACCAAAACAAGTGATAGATGCCTTCAACGATGTTCAGCGGGCAAAGCAAGACAGAGAACGACAACAGAATGAGGCCCAAGCGTATGCCAATGATATTATTCCCAAAGCTAAAGGTGAAGCGGAGAGAATGATTCAGGAAGCTACAGCCTATAAAGAGAAACTCACTCGGGAAGCTGAGGGTGAAGCAAAGCGATTTTTATCTGTGTATGAGGCCTACAAAAGTGGCAAGCAAGTGACCCGCTCGCGACTTTTTCTTGAACGTATGCAGCAAGTTCTGAAAGATTCAGAAAAGGTCATTATCGATAAAGGGCAGGGAGGTCCTGGAGTAGTCCCGTATCTACCTTTACCTGAAATAAAAAAACGTAGTCAAGGTGCAAACTAATGAATAAAATTGTTTTAGCGGTTATCGGTATCGTAGTAGTCGTGCTAGGTATTGTAGGTTCAGCTTCACTCTTTACAGTTCACCAGACGCAACAGGCATTGGTGCTGCAATTAGGTAATCCAATAAGAGTTGAGTCGGAGCCCGGTTTAAAATTAAAGTTGCCATTTGTTCAAGATGTAACTTTTTATGATAGAAGAATATTAGACCTTGATCCACCGGCTCAAGAAATAATTTTAAATGATCAAAAACGCATAAATGTAGATTCGTTTGTTCGATATAAAATAATAAACCCGCTTGAATTTTTGAAAACAGCCCAAACCGATGCTAATTTTCGACAAATATTTGGGGGCCGTCTAAATGCGGCTGTAAGATCTGAGGTCGGTAAAGTGTTATTACAGGATATGTTGTCAAACAAGAGAGATGATGTAATGGCTTTAATTACCAAACAGTTGATGAAACAGGCATCGCAATTTGGTATTGAAGTAATTGATGTTCGAATTGGCCGCACTGATCTGCCGGAGACAACATCTCAATCTGTATACAACAGGATGCGGTCGCAAAGAATTGCAGAGGCTGCCAAGCTTAGGTCGCAAGGAGCCGAATTGAAGGCTAAAATACAAGCTGGAGCTGATCGTGAGAGAACTGTAATACTGGCTGACGCTCAAAAAGACTCGCAAATTCAACGAGGAATGGGCGAGGGCGTTAAGACGGAAATTTTAAATTCTGCCTTTGGACAGGATGAGGCGTTTTTTGAATTTTACAGATCAATGGAAGCCTACAGTGAAGCTTTTGGAGAGGGGACGACAATGGTGCTTTCACCAGACTCGGATTTTTTCAAATTTTTTGGCGATATTAATGGTCGAAAGTCAAGAAAATAGTGGATTAACGCCCAGTGTGCTATGGTTGATTTTTTTTCGGCATTAGCGTTAGCGATCGTTATTGAAGGGGCTCTTTACGCTCTCTTTCCTGAGGCTATGAAAGGTTTTATGAGGCAAATCTTAGATCAGTCTAACCAATCAGTTCGTTTGGCAGGAGTGGTAGCTGGGGCACTTGGAATTGCTGCCATTTGGTTTTTAAGATCTTGATCTTTCAATAGAAAGTAGGATCTTATGTCATTGATGAGTGTGCCAATTTTTTTATTACTTGATCTAGGTATAACATAAAATCGTACTGGTATTACCTCAAAATATTTTTCTAATGGAGATATATCGTGTATTTTTTTAAAAAATTGTCTGGTGCTCTAAGCCTAATCACCGTTATTACGGTTTGCTTTTTTGTCGCAAGTAATGCGTTTGCGAGATCTGCACCAGAGAGTTTCGCAGACCTTGCTCAAAAATTATTACCCGCTGTTGTGAACATTTCAACCACTGCGGTTAACAAAAAGGCGACTGGGAAAACCCCAGAAATGCCACAATTCCCTCCAGGGTCGCCATTTGAAGAGTTTTTTAAAGAGTTTTTTGACAAAAACAGACCGGAGCAGCAACGAAAGTCTACTTCCTTGGGATCCGGGTTTATCATAGACAAAAAAGGTATAATAATCACAAATAATCACGTCATACAGGATGCGGATGAAATTAATGTTATCTTGCAGGACAACAAAATCCTGAAAGCTAAAGTTGTGGGACGAGATTCTAAAACAGATCTGGCTGTTCTCAGCGTAGAGACTTCAGAAGACTTGCCGTTTGTTCCACTCGGTAATTCGGATAAAATGCGTGTGGGGGATTGGGTTTTGGCAATAGGAAATCCTTTTGGTTTGGGAGGTTCTGTTACAGCTGGAATTATTTCTGCAAGAGGGCGAAATATAAATTCGGGGCCTTACGATGACTTCATACAGACAGACGCATCAATCAATAGGGGTAACTCCGGAGGCCCGCTGTTCAATATGCGAGGGGAAGTGATAGGCATTAATACTGCAATCTTCTCTCCAACAGGCGGCAGTATTGGGATAGGATTTTCAATCCCTTCCAAAGTTGCTACTGGTGTTATTGATCAGTTGATTAAGTTTGGTAAAACACGCCGGGGCTGGTTGGGTGTTCGCATCCAAAAAGTGACACCCGAAATCGCAGACAGTATTGGTCTTGAAAAGGCTGAGGGAGCTCTCGTCGCAAGCGTAAGCGCGGGCAGTCCTGCAGAAAAAGGTAAAATTAAGGTAGGAGATGTGATATTGCAATTTAACGGGCAAGCCGTTAAAGAAATGCGCAATCTGCCAAAAATAGTAGCTGGGACAGAAATCGACAAAGAGGTGGCAGTTTTAGTCTGGCGTAATGGTAAAATGGTAGAAATTAAAATCAGCGTAGGAGAGTTGGAAGAAGAGCAGATCGCGAAAAAAGAGATTGTTAAACCGATCACTCCTGTCAAAGAGAAACAATTAAAGATTGAATCCCTTGGACTGCGATTAGGAGATTTTTCACCTCAAATTGGAAAGCGGTTCAAGTTGAAGGATATCGAAAAAGGCGTTGTAGTGGTTGGAGTTGAGACTGGAAGCCCAGCCTTTGAACAAGGCATAAGAGATGGCGATATCATTATTGAGCTCGGACAAGTTGGCGTGAATACTATTGCAGAGGTGAAAACGCAACTGAAAGATATTAAGTCAAGAGGCAGAAAAACAGTTCTGTTGTTGATAAAAAATATTTCTGGTCTTAGGTTTGTTGCCTTGAAGTTTATCGCCGAATAGTCGAATATTTACCTCCTCTAAGTGCGAGCTGTAACTGGTCGAAAAACTGGTGGTTAGGAAAGTTTATAATCGGTATGACTGAGATAGAAAATAAATTGATCGTTAAGCCCTTTGCAGCGATACGCCCGGTTCCTGATCTTGCACAAGAGCTGGTAGCTCCCCCATATGACGTTATTAATGCTGATGAGGCCAGGGCTCTAGTAGAGGGTAAGCCCTGGAGTTTTTTGCATATATCTAAACCTGAAATTGATCTCGATCCAGAGACAGATCCTTATTCTCAAGAGGTTTATGACAAAGGCCGTAATAATTTTAACTATATGATTGAACAGAAGGTCTTGCGTCGAGACAAGAAAGAATGTTTTTACGTCTATCAACTGAAAATGAATAATCATGTTCAAACGGGTATTGTTGGCGCAGCTTCAATAATGTCGTACCTTCAAAACATTGTCAGGCGCCATGAATACACACGTCCGAACAAAGAGACGGACCGTGTCCGGCAAATTGACGCAGTTAATGCGCAAACAGGACCAGTGTTTACAACACATAAGAATAGTGAACTCATTCAAGTTGTTATTGATAGAGTTGTGAAGGGCGCAGCGGACTATAATGTTATTGGTGATGGCAACGTTGAACACACTCTTTGGCTGGTTGACGATGATGCTGATATTATCGAAATAACGCGAGCTTTTGAAGAATTGGGAGTTATTTATATTGCAGATGGCCATCACAGGTCCGCTGCAGCAGCAAGGGTAGCAGCAGAACGAAATGCTAAGATATCAAATCCAACTGGCAATGAAGCCCATGATTTTTTCTTAATTGTTAGTTTTCCAGAAACAGAAGTAAAAATTCTTGATTATAATAGAATTGTGAAAGATTTGAATGGTTATTCCACTACTGAATTTTTGAAAGAGATTAGTGAAATTTGTGATATAGTTCCGTGTGATGAAGCACCAAAGCCGACTAGTTCCGGGAATTATGCGATGTATATCGATGGTAAATGGTATTCTTTTGCGCTCTCTATTGAAGAAACAGAAGAAAATTCAGTTGTCGATTATCTTGATGTGAGTATTTTATCAACAAAGTTATTATCGCCCCTTTTGAATATAAATGATCCGAGAACTGACCCAAGAATAGATTTCGTGGGTGGTATCCGCGGGATGGCGGAATTAGAGAAGCGGGTGGATACAGGGGGTTGGAAAGTGGCATTTGCTATTTTTCCGCCTACAGTTGCTGAATTAATGGCCGTAGCTGATGCCGGAGAGGTCATGCCTCCAAAAAGCACTTGGTTTGAACCTAAGTTGGCAGACGGTATGGTATCTTTGTTAATGGAATAAATGAGAATTACATTGAAGACTTCTCTGTCGGTTCATGCCTCATTGATTTGCTCATAAATCAGCAAAATATTAGACCCATTTTGTAAATGTTGTTATGGTTATAATATGCTTATGTTGAAAAAATAAATGAGACCAATTTCTAATGATACAGTCCTAATTATTGCAGGTCCTACAGCGAGTGGAAAATCTAGTTTAGCCATTAAAGCCGCTGAGAAATATGATGGTGTTATTATAAACTCGGATGCCATGCAGGTTTACTCAGAATTAAGAGTTTTGACAGCTCGCCCATCTGAGTATGATGAATCTATTGTGCCACACAAGCTTTATGGAACTCTCCCAGCAACAAAAAATTGTTCAGTTGCCTTATGGAAAGAACTTGCTGAAACTGAAATTTTAGCATGCTGGCAAAAAGGTGTTCTCCCCATTATTGCTGGCGGTACAGGGTTATACATAAAAGCGTTAATGCAGGGGTTGTCCGAGATACCTCAAGTTTCCGAAGAAATTCGAGAAGAAGTTATTTCGCGCCGAAATAAAAAAGGAGCTGAGGCTTTTCATGACGAGCTTAGACGTTTTGATCCAAAAACTGCACTTAAAGTAGATTTGAATGATGCTCAGCGCATGGTAAGGGCGTATGAGGTTTATTTAGGAACAAATCGATCTTTGAGTGATTGGCAAGAATCAAAGCCTACGAAAGCGCCATTTAAAGCTAATTACCAGATAGTTATTTTGGATCCACCAAGGGATAAGCTATATAAAAAATGCGATCAACGATTTGATTGGATGATAAAAAATGGTGCAATTGATGAGGTTAAGGGTCTTTTAAGTTTAAATCTTGAACCAACTCTCTCTGCGATGAAAGCTATAGGTGTTGCTCAACTAACTTATTATCTCAGTCATGAGCAAACATTAGATATTGCAGTTAGTGAAGCGCAGAAAATGACGAGACGGTATGCAAAAAGGCAATTAACGTGGTTTCGTAATCAAATAATACAATGTTATAGGGTAAATGAGCAATATTCGGAAAGATTATCTGATGAAATCTTTTCGAAAATTGTTATTTAAGTATTGACGCTTAGTCTGAATGAGTATATTTTTTGCTTGAATTGTCATTATTTTCGTCACTAATGCTTGAGACTTTGGCTATATTGGCGTGGTGATGGCGTTTTTTTTTTGGTTAGTGTCAAAGTATATAATGTTAGTTATGGAGTGATTAAATGTCTGTTGAGAAATATACTGGGGGAGAAATTATTCTGAAGGCTTTAGCTGATCAGAATGTTGAAGTCGTTTTTGGATACCCTGGTGGTGTTACTCTTCCGTTATACAACGATATGTATAAACAAAATAGTTTACGTCACATATTAGTTGGGCATGAGCAAGGTGCCATGCATGCGGCGGAGGGTTATGCTCGATCAACAGGTAAAGTTGGCGTTGCCATGGCAACCTCAGGCCCAGGAGCAACAAATACAGTGACAGGCCTAGTTGATGCTTTAATGGATAGTATTCCGTTAGTTTGTCTAACTGGTCAAGTGACAAGCAAGTTGATTGGTAATGATGCTTTCCAGGAGGCAGATACTACGGGTATTACCAGACCAGCCACAAAACATAATTATTTGGTTAGATCGACTGAAGATCTTGCGTATATCTTACACGAAGCCTTTTATATAGCCTCACACGGCAGGCCGGGGCCTGTTTTGGTGGATATTCCAAAAGACATTATTATGGGAATGGGATCCTATTTAGGGCCATCAGGTATAGAACCTAGAAACTATAAACCACAAATTAATGGCGATAGGGCGCAAATTGAAGCGGCTGTTGATATGATAGCTTCGGCTCACCGACCTATCATATATGCTGGTGGTGGAGTGATTAATTCAGGTCCTGAAGCCTCTAAACTTTTGCAAAAATTTGTTAAAATGACAGGTTTTCCATGTACAACTACACTTATGGCTCTCGGAGCATATCCAGCATCTGATGAACTTTTTATTGGAATGCCAGGCATGCATGGAACATATGAAGCTAATCTAGTGATGCATGGCTGTGATGTTATGTTTAATATTGGCGCGAGATTTGACGATAGGGTCACGGGAAATACAGATTTATTTTCACCGGGTAGCAAAAAAATACACGTTGATATAGACCCTTCTTCAATCAATAAAAATATCGCAGTTGATATAGCAATAATTGGTGATGCAACGAGTGTTTTATCTGATTTAATTACGGTATGGAACGAAAAGAAGCCAACGATCAATAAAAAGGAACTCCAAGACTGGTGGAGTACTATCGGAGAGTGGAGGTCAATTGACTGTTTAGGTTTTGATCAGAAGGCCGAGAAAACGATTAAACCTCAATATGCACTTAGCCAGTTAAGTAAAACACTCGAAGGCTCTAATTATTACGTAACTACTGACGTTGGCCAACACCAAATGTGGGCTGCTCAGTATATTCAATTTGAAGAACCTAATAGGTGGATGACATCAGGTGGCCTCGGCACTATGGGCTACGGCATACCTGCTGCCATGGGTGTTCAAGTTGCTCATCCAGAATCAGTGGTAGTTTGTGTTACATCTGAGGGTTCTATGATGATGAACGTTCAGGAAATGGCAACAATAGCTAAGGAAAGGTTACCAGTGAAAGTGTTGTGCTTGCATAACAAGGTTTTGGGCATGATCCGTCAATGGCAAGAATTATTTCATGATAATAATGAATCTGAGTGTGATCTTAGTGGTGGACCTGATTACAATAAATTGGCTGAAGCGATGGGTTTTACGGCTTTGGAATGCCACAATCCAGGAGATGTAGATGCAACATATAAACAAATGTTAGAAACTGACGGTCCAGTTTTTGTTTTAATGCATACGGATCGGGATGAAAATGTCTTCCCAATGATACCTTCTGGGGCTGCGCACAATGAGATCGTATTAGCGCCAAAGGTGCATTCTGATACTAAAATCAGTGAGGACGCGGTAGCTTAAGAATTATAAGGGGGAAAAAAGAGTTGAATAAGGTTTTAGGCGCTGATGAGAATTTCCATACATTTTCAATTTTAGTTGAGAATGAAGCTGGAGTTTTAGCCCGTGTAATTGGGCTTTTATCGGGAAGAGGCTATAATATAGAAAGTCTAACGGTAGCTGAGGTTGATGAGGCTAGCCGTTTATCAAAGATTACGGTGGTAAGCTCTGGAACAAAAATGGTTCTAGAGCAAATCCGTGCTCAATTGGATAGGTTGGTTCCAGTTAGGGCTGTCTCTGACTTGACAGTGGATGGTCCCTCCGTCGAGAGAGAACTTGCACTTGTCAAAGTAAAAGGAGAAGGAGATTCTCGGGTTGAGTCTTTGAGAATAGCAGATATATTCCGTGCGCATGTAGTTGATAGTACAAATCATTCATTTGTATTTGAGATTGTGGGTAGTACGAAAAAGCTTGATGCGTTTATTGATTTAATGAAGCCTTTAGGATTAATTGATCTATCACGCACTGGAGTTGTGGCTATTTCCCGAGGGTCAGAGCCTATTTAATATTCGAGTTTAATCTGCTTACTGAACGATATTTAATTAAGTAAAGGAATTTTAAGATGCGTGTTTTTTATGATCGTGATGCTGATGTTAACTTAATCAAAACAAAGAAAGTGGCTATCGTGGGATATGGCAGTCAAGGCCACGCCCATACCTTAAATTTGCGTGATAGTGGTGTAACAGAAATTGCTGTTGCGCTAAGACAAGGCTCCGGTTCGGTTGCTAAGGCCGAGGCCGAAGGAATTAAGGTTATGGAACCATCCGAGGCGGCTGCTTGGGCTGATGTGTTAATGATTTTAGCGCCTGATGAAATTCAAGCGGATCTCTATGCATCAGAAATTCATAATAATCTCAAACCAGGTTCAGCCATAGCGTTTGCACATGGATTAGCTATTCATTTTGGCCTAATTTCACCTCCTGAGGGAGTAGACGTTTTTATGATCGCTCCAAAGGGACCCGGCCATACAGTGAGAGGTGAATTTGCGAGAGGTGCCGGAGTGCCCTGTTTAGTTGCTGTTCATCAGGATGCGAGTGGAGCAGCTCTTGATCTCGCCCTATCTTATGGTTCAGCTATTGGTGGCGGAAGATCAGGTATAATTGAAACCTCTTTTAAAGAGGAATGTGAAACTGATTTATTTGGTGAACAGGCTGTGTTATGCGGCGGTCTTACATCTCTAATAACTGCTGCTTGGGAAACATTGGTTGAAGCGGGCTACGCTCCGGAGATGGCTTATTTTGAATGTTTACACGAAGTAAAATTGATCGTTGACTTAATGTATGAGGGCGGCATTGCTAATATGCGATATTCAATTTCTAACACTGCTGAATTTGGAGATTATGTCTCCGGACCGCGTGTCGTAGATGCAAGTGTGAAGGCTCGAATGAAAGAGGTTCTGAACGACATTCAAACAGGCAAATTTGTTCAAGATTGGATGATGGAGAATAAGGTTGGAGCCCCAAGATTCAAAGCGATGCGCCGTCGATCTGCGGAGCACGATATAGAAAAGGTTGGGCAAAATCTCCGGGATATGATGCCTTGGATCACTGAGAATGCTCTAGTTGATAAATCTAAGAATTAAAATTAATAGTTTTAGAACCTGAAAAGAATGGGTCTGCCGTTTTAGCAGGCCCACTTTAATTATTTATTCTAAAAGATTATTGCGGATAATCCTGAAATAAATAAAAGGACGATTGTAAATTTTCTAAACCATTTGCTTGGCAAAATGCTAAATAAATACTGGCCAATCCGCGCCCCTATAACAAAAATGGGGGAAAGGATTATCGCATATATACAAATTTCTGTCGTATAAATATCTCTAAAAGAGAGCCCCAGAACTGTGAGAAACATACCAAGAAACCCAGTCATTAGAATATTGGCTCGTTTCAGATCAGGCGCAACTTGAGCCGAGGTGTAATAAATAATCATAATTGGAGATCCCGGAACTCCTGACATTCCCGTTATACCTCCGGTTAGACCACCGACTATAATATTTGAGAAAAAGTTGCGCTTACCCTTGTAATTCCAACCTGTCATCATAAGACATGATGCTAAAATAATAAAGGTACCCATAAGATTTTTGATAATTTCTGGATCGGAACTTACTAAGAAGGACAATCCCACAAATATCGCAATTGAACTTGAAAACACAACCGGTCCAACTTCCCTCCAGTCTGATTTTCTAGATGCTTGTATAGCAGATGGGACAAGGCCAACAAAAAAAACCGGGACAATTGTTGCAATGGCTACTACAGGGCCAAATAAAATAGCTACTATGGGAAGTACAAGTAACCCCCCCCCAAAGCCGGCATATCCTGTAATCATACTTCCAAAAAAAATCGATGTCAGTACCATATAAAAACGAGTATTTATGATTTCTGACAAAATAAGTAATAGTTCGGATATCATTTTTGACCCTTAATTAAGACTGTAATGCCAGTTAAAAATAAAAGAGTAATTAGCCAGATAGATTTCAATAAATTCTGTTAATTATTCTTAACACTAATTTATTTTTAGTCTTTAAAAAAATCAGAAGGCTCTCTTTCGTTGAGCATGTTTTGATGCATCATCCAATTTTGAGGCGGAACTTCGTCTATAATAATAGATACCGCTTCTGATGGCGCTGTAGTATTTCTCATCATAACATCATGTATCTCTTGACATAATTTCTTTTTCTTTTCTGGTGTCATACGATCTGCAATTGTTGATATTCTAACTAACGGCATTTATTTTATCTCCTCTTTTAAAAAAATAGGGAAACTATCCAAAGGATAATTTCCCTCAAGTTTCACACAGGAAGTCTATATATTAATCGCTTTATATCTGCCGGTGATTTGTGGCGGGCGTATAAAAATTGATTGATCATTAAAACGAGCCTGCACTCGTTCATCATTATTCATATCATCCATGGCCTGCTGGCTTGGTCCTGTAAAAACCACTTCGGCTTCATTTGGATTTTCTAAGCTTCTCAGTATTCTAATTGCCCTTGCGCCGTATTTTTTTTCTAACTCTAGTCTCGTTGATCCTTCAGAAAAAATTTTAAACCAGGTATCATAATCAACTAGTTTGTGTTCAATATGAAACCCAAACGTATCTGGGCCATCGTTATTTGGTAAATCAGTTGCGGTATAAAAACCGAGGTGCTCTGGTGGCTCGGCAGTTGTCTCAGGATCGTTAATTAGTTCAACTATTCTAGAGTCAGATCGAGCGCTATTAAAAGCTTCTATCGTTGGTGCTATAGAAACTAATATTACATGATTAAGATTTTCGTCATTCCGCAGAATTCTTATTGGCGTCACGCCATATTCAGCAACAATACTCTTTGCTAGTCCACTAGCCCAACCTTTCTCATACCATTTATCAAAATCAACTAATTTAATACTCGTATTTCGTTGTATCATGGTATTTAACCTCCTATGAATGGAAACTCTTGGCCACGAATGTAATTATAAATATTTATTAGGATAAGACTTGAAGAAAAGCTCCAGAACTGCTTCACTTTTTATACTTTTTATACTTTTTATACTTTTTTTATTTGTATTGGTAAGATAGTGATTTACTTATTTAATAAATTTAAAATTGATGATCACAAGATTGAACTATATCGAGATGGCGTTATCATTCAGGTAGAACCTCAAGTTTTCAACCTAATATTATTTTTAATAAAAAATCGAGAATCCGTAAAAAGTAAAGATGAAATCATAGAAACGGTTTGGGGCGGAAAAGCCATATCTGACGCTTCACTTAATTCAAGAATTAATCTTGCCAGGCGAGCATTATCTGATGATGGCAAAAGCCAACGTATTATTAAAACTTTTAGTCGTAGGGGGTTCCGTTTTGTAGCTGATGTTATTGAAGAGCACGATGGGTCGCTTCAAGCCCATGATGTACTTACATTTAATAAATCTATATTGATTTTGCCATTCAATGATTTATCTGCTGATATCAGAGATCATAAAATCTCCGAGAGCATTACTGACGAGTTAATTATAAACCTTACCCAATTTACTCATTTTTCAGTTCTTTCACGCAACATTTCGTTTCAATATAAGAAAATTATTCCAGATATATTACAAATCTCGAAGGAAAAAAATATCGACTATATTTTAGAAGGCAACATTTGTAAGGATCAATATGGTTATCGAAGTAGTATTCAAATAGCTGATACTAAAACTGGCAAGTACGTATGGGCTCATCGATTGAGTTCAGGAGACTTAGGGGTTTTGCAAGAGAGAGATCAGTTAGTGGATAGTGTGGGAAAATATATTTCAAGAAAAATTGGTAATGGAGACGCGTTAGCCAAAGTTGTTAAACCTAATGTAAATAATCAGGTTTTTGACTTATGTCTTAGAGGGCGAGAACTAATTACAAGGTTCTCTTATGAGGATAATCTTGAAGCTGAGCAAGTTCTCGACACAGCTATCATATTAGATCCCAATGATAGTATTGCATATTCCTTATTGTCAGAATGTTTTCTTAACAGATATATCAGACATTGGGATCGCGATGATGATCGAATGATGAATATGGCACATAAGTATGCAAAGAAATCTTATATGATTAACAATCATGAGCCATTTAGTTTATGGGCTAACGCAAATGTTTTATTATGGAAAAGAGAATTTAATGATGCTTTGAAGTTTATTGATAAGGCTCTAGAGCTAGAACCTCGATCCCCACTCTTTAATTCAAACAAGTCTATGCTTCTTTCTTTTATTGGTGACACACAATTATCAAAGAAGTATTTAGACCAAGCTATGATATACAAACCAATTCATGAACCCCACTGGTTTCATACTCTAGCAAATATTTATTTGGTTGAAGCTAAATATGAAAGAGCTATTGAAGCTTTATCGAGAAGAATCAGGCGCAATCCCAAAGTCGCAATATCATGGATTTATTTATCGTGTATATTTGGAATATTAGGAAAAGTAGATCAGTCGAAAAATGCATGGGATCACGCCTTAGCATTATACGATAAAGTTGATTTACGGAGCCTTTTGATCAAACTGCCTTTTAAAGACCCGCGCCATTTTAATGATCTGGTCTCAGGCCTGTCTGCGGCAAATATCGTTATCGAATAACTTCTCGTGAAAGCATGCAAATTTGCTACTCGTAGTCAATTTGTAGGTTTATTCCTTCGGCGATTTAGCATTTTTTGTGTTAATTTAGGTGCTCGGCCTGGCGTTGACCAAGGACATTTGGCTATACACGCTGCACACCCTAATGCCTCACCAAATGTGGGAATACACTTATCAAAATCAACAAACCATTTTTTTACACCGCGAACCATTTGTTTCTCTTCAAATATTGCACCGGGAGGGCAAACCTTAACGCAAATCTGACAACTAGCGCAGAAATCCTCTGCTCCAATATCGCGAGGTTCATCGCAGATTAGAGGCATATCTGTCGTTACAGCAGATAAACGAAATGAAGAGCCAAATTCGCCGTGTATAAGAGACCCGTGTTTCCCTAGAGTACCCATGCCAGAGTCTATCGCTGCAGGCATCATATTTAGATTAGACGCAAATGGCCCTGCCCAAGCTTTTGCCTCGAAACCTTTTGAGAGAATGAAATTTGTGAGTTCTCTGCAAACCCGAGCGGCACGATTATACTGGCGAGCAACTTCAACTGCTGACGCTGGGTTCGTTAAGCTTGCTGGGATCTTGTCGAGTTCATCATGATCCATAGTAACGCCAATAACAATTATTCTGGGCTCGTCAATTTTGTACCCTTCATACACATAAAGTGGAGACATGTTTGTTATGCGTATGTCGTCTGCTTCATTGTTTAAGGCAAAATGTTTTACAATTTTTGTCCAATCATCAGACGTCTTTTCTAGACAATTAGCCGCTTTCTTAATTATTTTTGGTCCACGAGGTGCTTCTCTACTATAATGTTCTGTAATTTCAGGCGACCTTCTCTGAATATTCACAACTTCAGTAGCAAGCTCTCCAAATTCATGTTGATCGTGAGGATGCCAGAAGAAAGGTAAAGCCTTTCGCACTTCAGTTTCATTTAGTCCATTAATCTCGTTACCTGATACCTCTGGAAGCAGGCTGGCAAAATCCGCATGCGTATTGGGCCAATTAACTGAATCTAGTTTTTTAGTCATGGGGTTATTTTGATTATAAAAATATTCTTTTCAATAGGAAAGTTGAGATATTAAATATATTGCGTATGATAAAGAATATGGAAAGCTGTAAAAGCTGGTCTTATATTTTGTTATTTGTGAAATACGCTAATAGGTTACCATGTTTATATAATTAATAAGTTTTATTGAGGATTGTTTGGTAAATGGAAGAAAAACAGGAAAATGTTCTTGGAACAGAGTTGGAGATTTGTGGAATTGATCCTATTACAGGATTTTACAGAGATGGTTGTTGCAACACGGGAAAAGGAGACGTCGGAACTCACACAGTATGCGTAATCGTTACCGATGAGTTTCTAGAATTTTCACGAGGCAAAGGTAATGATTTAAGCACTCCAATCCCGAATTATGGTTTTCCTGGCCTAAAAGCTGGTGATAGTTGGTGTTTATGCGCTCTTCGGTGGGAGGAGGCCCGGATTGCTGGTTTTGCTCCTAGGGTAAAACTTACGGCAACCAACAAAAAGACACTTGATTTAGTTAAATTTGATGATTTGAAGGAATATCAAATTGATTTGAACTAAGCATTATAACTTATTATTAAAAAAGTAAAATATATAATACAGGGTAATTTTTAATGGCTGAAAAAGATAACTATTCGGGCATGGTTGATGGAATAAATGGCTTAATCGATCGACAGATATTTGCGAATGAGAAAATATATTCCATCGAATTAGAGAGAGTTTTTACGAGGTCATGGCTATTAATTGGGCATGAAACACAAATCCCTAATAATGGAGATTTTATCTCATCTCGGATGGGTGCAGAGTCTGTCATTTTATGTCGAGACCCGAATCGGAAAATCCATGTTTTCTTAAATACTTGTACTCACCGGGGCATGAAAGTTTGTTTATATGATGAAGGCAATACTGCGACATTTACATGTCCATTTCACGCGTGGAGTTTTGCAACAGATGGTAAATTGGTTGGGGTACCCCACGAGAAAGATCTTTATTCAAAGTCTTTAGATAAAGAAAAGTGGTCTTTGATTGAGGTTGCTCAGATGTATAATTACAAGGGCTCAATTTGGGCAACATGGGATAAGAGCGCACCAAATTTTATTGAATATTTGGGTGGAGCTAAAGATCATCTCGATCTAGCACTTGACTCTTTGGATGGTAGTGAGGGTGGAACAGAAGTTTTTGGTGGTGTACATAAATGGATAAGTCCATGTAACTGGAAAGTTCCAGCTGAAAATTTTTGTGGTGACTCTTATCATAACGTAAGCCATATATCGGTAGATATGGTTGGAATAGGTCCAAGTGCCGGTTCTGGAGAAAAAGGACGGCGAGATAATGAGCTCGTGGATGCTCAACACTTATGGATAAGTTTTCCTGGTGGTCACGGAATTCATTCAGCGATGAAACCCGCTAATAATGAATATATAGAGGCTTATAAAGACAACCCAATTGTTGAAGAGTATTATAGGCATTGTTATAAAGAGCGAGAATTGAAACTTGGCGAACGTGCAAGGATAGTGCCCTTTGTTGGCACTATTTTCCCAAATACATCATTTCATGGTCGCCAACCTCGTGCGCTTTGCTCTTGGCACCCAAATGGGCCACAGTCATCCCAAATTTCGCGATTTTTTCTTGTGGATAAAGCAGCTCCAAAAGAGGTAAAAGATTTAGTTAGGCGTTACTATATGCGATATGCTGGTCCAGCTGGAATGACCGAGCAAGATGACATGGAGAACTGGAACCAGGCAACCGCCAGTTGCAACGGCGCAATAGCGCGCCGTTTTCCGTTCAACTATCAACAGTCTATGGGAGACTATAAAATTAATGATCCAGTGCCCGGCATGGTAAGCACTCAAATGACAGAAGAAAATGCCCGTCAATTTTATAAGTGTTGGGCTTCTTACATGGAAAGCCAAGATTGGGGAAAAATTATGTCTCATCCCGCTCAAACAGCTACAGGTAATGGTATATGAAAACAGTTATTGTAACTGGTGGGACCTTTGGGATTGGAAAAGCTATTACTTTAGCTTTAGCTGAAAATGAATTTAACGTCGTTGCATTTGGCCTAGAGCCCAATAAAGGAATGGATGATGGCGAAAATCAAATTGATACACTTAGCTCAGAACTAAATTCGGCCAATCTAAAGGTTGATATTATAGAGGCAGATGTAAGTAAGTCCTCTGATATTAATGCTGTCGTAAAGTTCACAAAGGATAAATACGGTAGAATTGATGGTTTGGTTAATAACGCAGCAATTGGCCCTTTGGGTAGTATAGTTGAGACTTCTGAAAAAATGTGGGATGACGTAATTAACGTTAACCTTAAGGGTACTTTTCTATGTTGCAAAGAGGTTCTTCACTATATGATTGAGCAAGGTGAGGGCGCAATTGTTAACATTGGCTCAGGCTCCGGATGGGGAAAACCAAATATGTTAGCCTATAGTGCTAGTAAAGGAGGAATTTTTGCTCTGAGTGCAGCAATGGCTTATGATCATATGAGACACGGTATAAGAGTAAATACTGTTGTACCAGGTGGAGGAGGATTTGTAACTGGAATGAGCCTTGAGCGCCGTAATGGTAATATTAAGAATATTCTGGATAACGGAATAAATAACGCGGATAACCGGTTAACCGAGCCAAGAGATGTTGCCAATGCTGTCCAATTTCTGCTCTCAGATAAAGCTATGGCAATTTCTGGTAGCATAATAGATGTTGGTTGTTTTGCTGGACAAGGTGGCCCGCTCAATAACTTTAAGGCGAGTCAGCATGAATGATCTTGGAGAGAAGAATAAACTAAGGAGGGATGATTATTATTATCGATTAAAGCAAGAAATTGAGGAATTTCTTTATGATGAGGCTGAATTACTCGATCAAAGGAATTTTAGTGAATGGCTGGATATTCTCAGTGATGATCTTATTTACTTTATGCCCATTCGCCGTAATGTGAAGTTTGGTACGCATAATGAAAAGGAAAACACTCGCGAAGGCTATGATATTTCATGGTTTGAGGAAGATAAATGGACACTGAGTAAACGTATTGATCAAATACATAC
>ENA-UOXV01001168-UOXV01001168.1-marine-metagenome-genome-assembly--contig:-NODE-1168-length-37310-cov-10.345457_pt1 | contig 37310 bp, 39 predicted proteins | sample MGYA00238165_ERZ766961 | MGnify/ENA primary metagenome ERZ766961 (study PRJEB28924, sample SAMN03173240) | marine metagenome | biome: Marine; feature: Water; material: Subsurface seawater | place: North... | reverse complement strand
TCGGGTTTACCTGGCTTTGTGTTCGCGAAAAGGCGCAAATGATACCAGAGAAAATCACAGAAGCAAGCGATCTAAAATGCACATGACACCGACCAAAAGCGCAGAACCAAAGTTCTACAATATCGCGTTGCCTGTTCCGCTTCACGGCACGTTCGAATATCGCCATCCAACCGACCTTTCGATCGGCCTAAGGGTCAAAGTGCCCTTCTCGGGTCGAGAACTCGTTGGCATTGTTATCAGCCGCTGCCTGCAACCGTCCACGGCGCCTCAAAAAATCAAGTCAATCCTTTCGATCATCGACTCAGAACCGGTGCTGCCGCAGGCGATTTTCGATCTGTGCCGTTGGTCTGCCCAGTATTATTTACATCCGCTCGGCGAGGTCTTCGCCGCCGCCCTGCCCAGTAAAATCAAACAAGGAGCAGGCTTATATCAAACGACCAGGACACTGGCCTTGGCATCAACCGAGCCAAGGCCCATTGCCGAAGCCCACGTCAAGCGGTCTCCGATGCAACTGGCCTTACTGCGCGCCCTCTTTGAGCACACGGCACTCTCTCGGGGCGATCTCAAACAGGGACAATGGTCCTCTGCCATCATCAAAGCTTTGATCGACAAGGGTTTGGCCTGCTGGCAGGAGAACATCGAGGCGAACCCTGACCCGGGCCCCCATGACCCGCCCAATTCAGCAATTCAGCCAACCCTTGAGCAACAGTTGGCGATCGACTCGGTCGAGCTGAACAGCCACAAAACTTATTTACTGTACGGGGTCACCGGCAGTGGTAAAACTGAGGTTTATTTAAGGCTGATCGATCAAGTGCTCAGGGCCGGGCGACAAGCCCTCATTTTAGTGCCGGAAATTGCCCTGACCCCGCAAACCTTGACCCGCTTTGAACAGCGTTTCGGCAGGCCCGTCGTTGCCTTGCATTCGAATCTAACAGACCAAAAACGCAGCGAGCATTGGCGACAAGCCAGAAGTGGTCAGGCGCCCATCATAATCGGCACTCGATCCGCGATTTTCACCCCACTCGCGCGACCCGGTATCATTATTGTGGATGAAGAACACGACAGCTCTTATAAGCAACAAGATGGTTTTCATTATTCGGCGCGTGATCTTGCCTCGGTTCGGGGCGTTGCAGAAAACATTCCAGTCATCCTAGGCTCTGCAACCCCTTCACTGGAATCCTTGCACAACGTAACCAGTGGAAAATACACCCAACTTTTACTCCAGTCCCGGGCTAATGGTGCGGCTCGCGAGCGCTACGAGATCGCGCCAATACCGGAAAATCAAAAAGACGCCCTGCCTGACAACCGTTTGTTCGATGCAATGGCTGAAACGTTAGATCGCGGAGAGCAAGTTCTGGTGATGCGAAACCGACGAGGCTATGCCCCGGTTTTATTCTGTTCGAATTGTCGCTGGATCGCCCAATGCAATGCTTGCGATGCGCGTTTAACCGTTCATAAACAGACCAAAGGCCTCAAATGCCATCATTGCGGGCAGCAGCATCCTATCCCAAACCATTGTCCAGCCTGCCAGCAAAGCAGCCTCCTACCGGTTGGCGATGGCACCCAACGACTCCAGGAAACCTTTCAAAACCGGTTTCCAAATTACCCGGTCATTCGCATCGACAGTGACAGTACCCAAAAGCGCGCCGCGCTCACCCAGATGATCGACAGCATTCAGCAAGGCAATCCCAGCATCCTGCTTGGCACACAATTGATTGCGAAGGGACATCATTTCCCCAACGTCACGCTTGCCATTATTTTAGAGGTCGACCAGGGCTTTTTAAGCGCTGACTTTAGGGCCACCGAGCGAACAGCACAGCTCATTTTACAAACCGGCGGCCGCAGCGGCAGGGAGAATCTGCCTGGGAAGGTTTATCTCAGCAGCAGATTACAAGCGCTACCCGAACTGCGTGCGCTCCTCAAAAATGACTATCTTGCCTTCTCCAAAAACCTCTTGGCGCAGCGTAAGACTTACCAGCTCCCGCCTTTTACCTATCAGGGATTGCTGCGCGCCGATGCTCGGCGACCGCAACAGGCGGATCAGTACCTTCGCCAACTGCTGAGTCAATATCAGGCACTTGACCCAGACTGCGAGGTACTCGGCCCCACCAGCCCCATTATGGAACAAAGAGCAGGCTGGTACCGATCACAATTATTGGTGACAGCAAAAACCCGGCAATCACGACACCGTGCCCTGAAGCAGTTAAGCGAGCACCTTAGCCAGCATCGACAACCCGCCGTGCGGTGGTCAATCGATGTCGACCCGGTTGATCTGTTCTAGGGCGTCCATCAAAGATTGACCAAGAACGTTGTGCAATCTCCTGAACCATCTTTTAAACTCTGCCCATGAATCGAAAATCATCGCCATCCAGACCAACGGTTAGCCGTTTGTTCAGCTACCTTGCCGGCCTTGCCTCGGGGCTGTTCCTCGCTTTTTTGTATTCACTGCTGACCAGTCAGCCACCAACTGGCGGCCCCGTCGCCGATCTGGAACCGGTTCCTGCTCTCAACGTTGAGTCAAAATCCGAACGTATTGACTGGTCTTTTTATGATCTGTTTCCAAAGGCAGAGGTTGCCAATGTTGGCGGCTATCAAAGCGCTAAACGTTTAGATGACCCAAAACCCAGCTATCACCTTCAAGCCGGTTCTTTTAATGTCCCAAGGGATGCTGATGAACGTCGCGCAGAGCTGTTGCTTCTCGGCCTGACCGCTTTTATCGAAACCAAGCCGATCAATGGCGTCACTTGGCACCGCGTTATGATTGGCCCCTTCGATTCTGATACCGATCTAAGTCGCGCGCAATCGCTACTGGCCGCCAATAACTTTGAGTCAATCCCCATTTCAAATAAGCCTTGATTTCGACCCCGTTCACCACCATCTCCCCGTAAAGCTCAGGAGCGCGTCCATGGAACCAATCAAAGGCACAACAATCTTGTGCGTTCGGCAAGGACCCAGCGTGGTCATCGGCGGCGATGGTCAGGTCACCCAGGGCGACACGATTATGAAAGGGGATGCCCGCAAGGTCCGACGGCTGCACCATAATCAGGTCATTGCGGGGTTTGCCGGCGGGACGGCTGATGCCTTTACCCTATTTGAACGCTTTGAAGCGCAACTTCAAAAACACCAAGGCCATCTTGTTCGGGCTGCAGTCGAATTAGCCAAAGACTGGCGCAGCGACCGAGCCCTGCGTCGACTCGAGGCCTTACTGATTGTCGCCGATAAACAACACTCATTGACCATTACAGGAACCGGCGATGTGATCGAGCCCAGTGATCATATTATGGCAATTGGGTCGGGTGGGCAGTATGCAAAAGCCGCCGCGCTCAGTTTGGTAAAACATTCTTCGCTGACCGCTGAAGAAATTGTTCGATCCAGCCTCGAAATTGCCGCAGAGATCTGCATTTACACCAACACCAATCTAACCATTGAACAGATTGACAGCGAGTCATCAACCTAAAGGAACGCTATGACCAGCATGACGCCACGGGAAATTGTGCATGAATTAGGCAAGCACATCATTGGCCAAGACAGTGCAAAGCGCGCCGTCGCGATTGCCTTGCGTAATCGATGGCGACGGCAGCAATTATCCCAAGAATTAATGCAGGAGATATCGCCCAAAAATATTCTCATGATTGGCCCAACCGGGGTCGGTAAAACCGAGATTGCGCGAAGACTCGCGCGCTTAGCCGAAGCGCCCTTCATAAAGGTTGAAGCAACCAAATTCACAGAGGTCGGCTACGTTGGTCGCGATGTCGAGTCGATCATCCGAGATCTGACTGAGTCAGCGTTTAAAATGCTGCGCGATCGTTTAATTGAAGAAGCCAGACCCCGGGCTGAAGATGCTGCAGAAGAGCGGATATTAGATATTTTATTACCACCAGCTAGAACCGAAGCGGCGAGCACTCAAGACTCATCAACTCGGCAACTACTGCGAAAGAAACTCCGAGAAGGCGCATTAGACGATAAAGAAATCGAACTCACGCTGCAGACACCTAAAATGGGTGTCGAGATTATGGCCCCGCCCGGCATGGAGGAGATGACCAGTCAACTGCAAAGCATGTTCTCAAGTCTTTCGCCCAATACTTCGAAGCCGCAAAGGATGTCGGTCAAAGCCGCCTTCAAACAACTTCAAGAAGAAGAAGGTGCCCGCCTCATTGACGACGATCAACTTCGGCAAGCAACCCTAGACGCGGTGGAACAAACCGGCATCGTTTTTATTGATGAAATCGATAAGATCGCAAAAAGCGCGGCCCACTCTGGTGGCGACGTCTCAAGAGAAGGGGTTCAGCGGGATTTACTACCGCTGATCGAAGGGTCAAACGTTACAACCAAATACGGCATCGTCAAAACCGACCACATCCTTTTTATCGCATCTGGCGCGTTTCACCTCAGCCAGCCGTCTGATTTGATTCCAGAAATGCAAGGACGATTACCGATCCGTGTTGAACTCTCCCCCTTAAGCGTTGACGACTTTCAACGGATCCTGGAGGAACCCGATCATTCCATCACAGAGCAATATCAACATCTGCTACAAACGGAAAACGTTAAACTTGTTTTCACAGCAGACGGCATCCGAGAAATTGCCACCATCGCATGGCAGGTGAACGAGCGCATTGAAAATATCGGCGCCCGAAGGCTGCATACTGTCATCGAAAAATTGCTCGAAGACGTGTCGTTTGATGGCCCGGAATTCGCCTTTAATAATGACCAGCAGCAGATCTCCATTGATGCTGCGTTTGTTCGGGCGCAGTTATCGGATCTTGCTGAAGACGATGATCTCAGCCGGTATATACTTTAATCATAAGGACTACCCTTGCAGCCGCTTGAGATAAAAGTTCACCGTAAATCTGCCCTGTTAGAACTTCGCTACGCGGCTGACACCTATCGTTTATCCGCCGAGTACTTAAGGGTGCATTCGCCTTCGGCTGAAGTTCAGGGGCACGGGCCCGGGCAGTCCGTTCTGCAGACGGGCAAAAAGCTGGTTTCCTTTAAAGACATCATCCCTCAAGGGCATTACGCAATTCGCATTGAATTCTCGGATGGTCATGACTCGGGCATCTTCAGCTGGGAATACCTTTTTGACCTCGCCGTCCATGAGCGTGACTATTGGCAGACCTACCTTGACCGATTGAGCGCCGCCAACGCCTCCCGTGAACCTTTGTTTATTGCGCTCAACTAACCCCGGCCGTTTTCTAGGGTGTACAATGGACACACTTCGCCTTAAGTCCTAACGTCATGTCAGAAGAACAAACACACTTTGGGTTTCAGCAGGTTCCTAAATCGGAAAAAGCCGACCGTGTTGCTGATGTTTTCAGAAAAGTTTCGGGTCAATACGACATCATGAATGATGTGATGTCCCTTGGCAGTCATCGCTTGATGAAACGGATGGCGGTTGAGATGACCCGCGCAAGATCTGGTGATACCGTGCTTGACCTTGCAGGCGGTACAGGTGATCTATCGATACTGCTTGCCAAGCGCGTCGGCCCAGACGGCCAAGTCCTGTTGTGTGATATTAATGCAGATATGTTGCGCGTCGGCCGAGACCGCTTAATCGATGCGGGTCATGCAAGCTTAATGCTGATCCAAGGCGATGCAGAACAACTGCCGCTACCGAATCAAAGCTTAGATGCCACCATCATTGGCTTTGGACTTCGTAACGTGACGGACAAAGATAAGGCGTTACGAGCGATGCGCGCGGCGCTCAAACCGGGCGGACGCCTCGTTATCCTCGAGTTTTCTAAGGTGACCCATCCTGGTCTTGCGCCCCTGTATCAAAAATTTTCAGGTTTGTGGCCCAAGGTTGGACAATGGATTACCGGGGATGCAAGCCCCTACCAATATTTGGTGGAATCCATCGCAATGCATCCTGACCAAGAAACGCTAAAAACGATGCTCCAAACAGCAGGCTTTGTTGGCGTTGGGTACGATAATTTACTGGGCGGCGCGGCTGCAATTCATTATGGTGAAGCGCCTTTTCAAGATGAAAAGACGGCAAAAAACCCCGCCATTGAGCCCGAGCCGTGAATGAAACCCCTTACATCTCGATAAGGGGCCTTGCCAGACTTGCCCGCATTGCCAGCAAATATCGTCTTGATCGATTAACGACCCTGGGCTTGCTGCTACCATTTTGGCTTACCGTATTACTGCTTCCGCTGCGCCTAAAACCGCCGCCAAACGACGACGTCGGTACCGATTTTAAACTAGCACTCATTGAATTGGGGCCTGCTTTTATTAAACTCGGCCAACTGCTTTCGACCCGCCGAGATTTGTTTCCAGATTCGGTTAGTAACCAACTCGCAACGCTTCAGGACCAAGTTCCAGGGATCGATTCAGCACTTGCTCTGGAGACTATTAAGGCCAGTCTTGGCGACTACTTTGCGTCGCACTTTCAATCGATCAATCCGACCCCGCTTGCCGCAGCATCAATCGCTCAGGTCCATGAGGGCACGCTCGTCGATGGCACCCAGGTTGTCATCAAATTTAGACGCCCCGGCATCAAAGCCCTGATCCTCAAGGACCTTACGCTGCTTGAGAGCCTTGCAGCCCTACTCCACAAAGCCTTGCCGGATGCAGGCCGTCTGCATTTGTTTCAGATTGTTCGAGACTATCGTCACGTCATCCTAGCCGAGTTGGACTTTGCGCAAGAGGCCGCTAATGCCATCAAGTTGCGCACGCTTTGGCTGCCTCGCGGCAAACTGTCGGTACCTAAAATCCATCCTACCTTTACCCGTGATGATCTGATCGTGATGGATCGAGTTCATGGGATTGTCATCAGTGCGCGCGAGCAATTGATTCAAGCCAATGTTAATCTGGAGCGTCTCGCGAATTTGGGCGTAGAGATTTTCTTTACCCAGGTTTTCATCGACAATTTCTTCCACGCTGACATGCACCCCGGCAATATTTTGGTGGATGTCACAGACCCCGAGAATCCAACGTACATTGCTTTAGACTGCGCGATCGTTGGCGCACTCACTCGGGACGACCGAAACTATCTCGGCCGCAATTTGATTGCGTTCTTCAATGAAGACTATCGTGATATTGCGCAAGCCCATATCGACAGCGGTTGGGTCCCGGATCACATTGATGCGGAAGCCTTCGAGGCCGTCATCAAAGCCGTTTGTGCGCCGCTTTATGGTAAAACCATGTCTGAGATCGAATTCGGCAAGCTCCTCATCGATCTATTTAGCGCAGCAAGAGCGTTTGAGATGGAGATTCAGCCCCAGCTTGTGTTGCTGCAAAAAACGCTGCTCAACATAGAGGGCATTGGTCGCCATCTCTATGGAAAATTAGATCTTTGGACGACCGCAGCGCCCTTCATGCAGCGCTGGCGCGCCAAAAAGACAAGCTTGCCGAACCTTTTGGCCGAACTCAAAGACCTCACCCCCGATTTGGCGCAAGCACTACCCAACCTGCCTAGAAACCTGCTACTTGCCCCGGGCCGCCTTGACAATCTGACAGCCTCCCAAAGACGACAGAGCCGAAAGCTCACCGACGTTCAACGCGCGCTTGCACAACAAGCCCACCGCCAAACCCAGCAGTTCGGGATTTGGCTGATGAGCCTCGCTGCAATCGGCCTTCTGATCAACGCGAACTTGGGCAACGACTTCACTTCCGCCCTGTCCATCACAAGTGTGATTATCGGCGGCGTTGGACTCCAACAAATCCTCAAAGGAAAAGGCTAACTCTATGACTGAAAGCACCGTCTTATCCGCACTACGTTTTAACGAGGCCGGCCTGATACCGGCCATTGCCGTTGACCATCAAACCGAATCGGTCTTGATGATGGCCTGGATGAATGCGCTCGCAATTGAGCGGAGTCTCGAGACAGGCCATGCCCATTACTTCTCCCGATCTCGACAAACCCTTTGGCACAAGGGCGAACAGTCAGGCCACTTCCAAGAAATCAAGAGCCTGCACTTAGACTGCGATGGCGATGTGCTATTATTAAAAGTCGAGCAAGTCGGCGGTATCGCCTGCCATACTGGGCGCGCCCACTGCTTTTATCGGCAGTATAAAGATGGGGCGTGGCGAGAGACCGAGCCTACAATCAAAGATCCCGCGGAGATCTACCCGGATGTCTGATACGCTTTCAGAACTATTTAAAGTCATTACCTCAAGACGCCTCGGGGATCCTGCGCAGTCCTACGTTGCCAGCTTGCATCAAGCGGGCCTTGATAAAATCTTAGAAAAGGTCGGCGAAGAGAGTATTGAATTGATCCTCGCGGCAAAAAATCAGAGACCCGATGACGCCGATGACCGCTTGATCTCGGAGATGGCCGATCTTTGGTTTCACACGCTGGTTTTACTGGCGCATAATGACCTAACGCCAGAGGCAGTGCTTGCGGAACTACAACGCCGACAAGGCACCTCTGGCATCGAGGAAAAAAAATCTCGACCCTTAACGAGTGCGGAGTAACCTATGCCTGGACCAACTGAACTGATTATCATTCTCATTATTTTGCTCGTGGTTTTTGGTACGAAAAAGCTGAAAAACATGGGCTCAGACCTCGGATCCGCGATTAAAGGCTTCAAGAACGCCGTCTCAGACGAGGATAAATCCGATCCGAATGAGACAAAAACCGAAGCGTCTAACGCCGGTGACGCAGACGAAATCAGCTCCGACGTGGCGGATAAAGAAAAGTCATAACCCATGTTTGATATCGGCTTTCCCGAATTACTGATTATCGGCATCGTGAGCCTCATCGTTATCGGCCCTGAACAACTGCCACAGACCATTCGCGCCATCGCACTTTGGATTGGCCGCTTTAAGAGAGGCTTCAGCGATCTCCGATCAGAAATTGAACGCGGTATCGGCGCTGACGAAATCAAACAGCAGCTCCACAACGAAGCCATTCTTAAGGAAATAGAAAAATCAAAAGCCGCGATTGCTCAGACCACTCAAGACGCCACCGCCTTCGCAGCCAAACAGGCGTCAGCACTTCGCCCAACGACTTCTGTTACGCCGCGTGAGCCGACCCCCAATGACAGAGCAGAGTGACCCCACAGACAGCACTAAGGGCCAGCCCTTAATCGAACATCTCATTGAGCTTCGAAGCCGCTTACTCAAAATCGCGGGCTTTATTTTAGTAATTTTTATACCCTTGTTTTTTTTCGCCAACGATCTTTACAGCTACGTGTCCTCCCCTTTGCGCGCTTTCCTGCCAGAGGGCGCGACCATGATTGCGACCGAGGTGGCCTCGCCCTTTCTGACGCCCTTCAAGCTTGCCTTGGTCCTCGCCATTTTCATCGCGATACCGTTCATCCTGCATCAAGTCTGGGCTTTCGTCGCGCCCGGACTCTATGCCAATGAAAAACGATTGGCTGGCCCACTGCTCGCATCCAGCATTGTTCTGTTTTATGCCGGCATGGCCTTTGCTTACTTCGTTGTATTTCCGCTGATCTTTGCCTTTTTCACCAGTATCGCGCCAACAGGCGTGACGATTATGACCGACATCAATCAGTATCTTGATTTCGTTCTCAAGCTGTTTTTTGCGTTTGGTATCGCGTTTGAAATTCCAATTGCAACCCTACTGCTCGTATGGTCTGGCGCAACGACAACCGACAAGCTCAAAGAAAAGCGAGCCTTTGTCATCGTGGGGTGTTTTATTGTCGGCATGCTTCTAACGCCGCCAGACGTCGTCTCTCAAGTGTTATTGGCGATCCCAATGTGGCTCTTGTTTGAAGCGGGCATCCTTTTTGGCAACCTTTTGGTGCCCAAAGACTCCGAATGAGCGGTCTAACACTGCAAGGATTTAAAGCCCGAGCTAATCCGCCGACAGTAAAAACGTAACCGGACCATCATTGATCAAGCTCACTTGCATGTCCGCGCCAAATCGGCCGCTTGCGACAGGCCGCACTAAAGCCGCTTCGGCCACAAAGAAATCATAAAGCGCTTCGGCATCCGTCGGTGGCATCGCTGAAGAAAATGAAGGTCGCAACCCTTTTTGGGTATCGGCTGCCAGTGTGAATTGCGACACAATCAACAGACTGCCGCCAATTTGAGCGACGTCTCTATTCATATGTCCGACCGCATCATTAAAGATGCGGTAGCGCAGAATTTTGTTCAGTAACTTTTGAGCGATGATTTGAGTATCTGGTTTTTCCACGCCAAGAAATACCAGCAGCCCACGGTCAATGTCACCGACTGTCTCGCCGTCGACCGTGACTGATGCAGAACGAACCCGCTGAATCAGCGCTTTCACAAGCGACCTTCATCGGGCAGATCAAGGCGCTGAGCAAGCGCTTTCGTCGCACGCAGCAGCGCATCAATCATCGCGGGCTCGGTTGCGGAATGACCTGCCTCTCTGACAATCATGATCTCACTGCTTGACCAATGTTCTTGGAGGGCATGCGCGCCGGCCATCGGCGTGAGCACATCAAATCTGCCCTGCACGATGATCCCGGGAATGTCCTGAAGCTGACCCGCTTGCGCCAAGATTTGATTTGGTTCGAGGAAGCACCCATTCACCATATAATGCGTGCTGATACGGCATCGCGTTAGGGCTCTTTGAGGCGCTGCATAATGACTGAGCAGCCGTGCATTCGGATGCAGATTCGAGCAATGTGCCTCCCAAACAGACCAAGCCTTCGCGGCAGTCATGCGAACCAGATCATTATCGGAAGCCATTAGCTGACGGTAGCCCTCGGGCGGCGCCGTTGGGTCCATGCCCAGTATTGGCGCCATAAAATCGGCCCAATGCTCTGGGAAAAAAGCATTCGCGCCGTTCTTATAGATCCAGTCAATATCGGCCGGTCGCCCGAGAAAAACGCCTCTTAAGATCAAGCCAAGGACTCGCTCGGGATAGTGCTCTGCGTAGGCCAGTGCAAGGGTGCTACCCCATCCTCCCCCAAAAGCCACCCAGGCGGGCACTGCCAGCAGTTCGCGGATTTGCTCTAGGTCCGCTATGAGGTTTTGCAGCGTATTATCTTCGGTCTCACCTTGAGGCGTTGAGCGCCCCGAACCGCGCTGGTCAACTAAGATGATGCGATACACTGCCGGGTCAAAGAACCTGCGACTATCAAACTCGCAACCACTGCCGGGTCCGCCGTGAAGAAAAACAACCGGTAATCCGGTTGCGCTACCGCTCTCGTCGATATAAAGATTGTGCCGCGCATCAACCTGCAGGCGATGTCGCGCATAGGGTTTTATTTCCGGAAACAAGGTCTGCATGCGTTATTCAACTTTGGCGCGTGACGCCCGTTTTCGCTCATTTTCAGTGAGCAGCTTCTTTCGCAACCGAATGTGGTTCGGTGTGATTTCAACCAATTCGTCATCATCGATAAATTCTATTGCCTGCTCCAGCGTAAACTTGACCGGCGGCGTCAGAACAATATTTTCATCCGTACCCGATGCCCGAACATTGGTTAACTGCTTGCCTTTAATCGGGTTAACGGGCAAATCGTTCCCGCGGGAATGAAGCCCGACGATCATGCCTTCATATATTGCTTCATTCGGATTGATAAAGAGCCTGCCTCTGGGTTGCAAATTAAACAGACTAAAACCCAAACTCTTGCCACTGACCATGGAAACCAAAACGCCATTTCGTCTTGCGTTAATGTCATCCCCGGAGCGCACGTCGTAGTGGGAGAACACGCTGCTGATGATCCCACCGCCGGAGGTTAAGGTCATAAATTCCGATCGGAAACCAATCAGTCCGCGGGTGGGGATCACAAAGTCCAGCCGGACCCTGCCTTTTGAATCCGGGACCATATTAGTGAGCGACCCTTTTCGCTCGCCAATCACTTCCATGATCGCACCTTGGTGCACCTGCTCACAGTCGATACTCAGATTTTCGAAAGGCTCGTGAATCTCGCCATCGACTTCCTTGAGGATCACTTCTGGACGCGACACCCCAAGCTCATACCCTTCCCGGCGCATGGTCTCAATCAAAACCCCCAAGTGCAGCTCGCCCCGACCAGACACCACAAACTTATCTGCGGTATCGCCCGGCGCCACTCGCAACGCCACGTTATATTGCAACTCGAGCTCTAAACGATCCTTTAAATTCCGACTGGTTACAAACTTCCCATCTTGCCCAGAAAAGGGCGACGTGTTGACCTGAAACGTCATGGAAATCGTCGGCTCATCAACGACCAGCGGCGGTAACGCCTCCGGCTGATCGACCTGACACAAGGTATCTGAAATCTTCAAGTCATCAATGCCGCACACGCAAACGATATCGCCAGCACCGGCGGATTCAATTTCCACGCGACTCAAACCAGAAAACCCCATAACCTGCAGGATTCGGCCCTTTTTGACCTGGCCTTCAGCATTGACCACCGATACGCTCTGGCCCTTTCGAATCGAACCTCGGGTTATCCGACCCAGTCCGATGAGCCCCACGTAACTATTGTAATCCAAGGCGCTGATTTGCATTTGGAGCGGGCCACTTGCTTCAACTTGCGGTGGTGGCACCTGATCCACAATCAGATCCAGCAAGTAACTTAAGTCTGGCCCTAAATCATCGCGACTCGGACCCGCGACGCCCTGCATCGCCGAACCCACGACAACGGGAAAGTCGAGTTGCGCGTCGGTTGCGCCCAATTGATCGAACAACTCAAAGACCTCATCAATCACCCAGTCTGGACGAGCGCCGTCGCGATCAATCTTATTGACCATTAGAATGGGATTGAGTTTATTTTCGAATGCTTTACGCGTTACAAATCGGGTTTGCGGCATGGGACCTTCAACCGCATCAACCAATAACAGTACCGAGTCGACCATACTCAAAATACGCTCGACCTCGCCCCCAAAATCTGCGTGTCCTGGCGTATCGACGATATTGATGCGAACGCCTCGCCAATCCAAAGCGGTATTTTTCGCTAAGATGGTAATGCCGCGCTCTTTTTCAAGGTCATTCGAATCCATCAACCGCTCGCCACTTTCATCCCCTCGCTGCAGCGCACCAGCCTGAGAGAGCAACTTGTCGATCAAGGTTGTTTTTCCATGGTCAACGTGCGCTATGATGGCGACATTGCGGAGATTCTGAGACATAACGTGCGATCCGGAAGGGCTTAACGGCCGAAGGAGCGGCATTATACTGAAATCCGCCTCTGGTGCGAGGATTCTAAGCAACAAGATCCGGAGGTTTCAGCAGCGCGTGCATTGGGACGATGAGCCAATGATTTTGGAACATCTCATCATCAACAACGCGCACGCCGGGTCACCGAATCTGCCACGCCGGATAGATGCTTTATTTTGGTGCGGCGCGGTTACTTTTTGCTTTATTTTGGTGCGATCTTGCGGCAGATCAATCTTTTCATGAAATAAATGCAATGTTTATCAATTACTTAATGCCTTTTAGCTCATGGCATAGTCTTTGCTTTTTCTTAGCCGAGCAAAGCCTAGACTTAAGGCTTTACCGTTTTCAACCCGCGAAGGGTGTGTCTGGCGACGTTGCGAGCGCAGGACCTTCGTTACAAACCAAGGAGTTACCTCTACGATGAAGGCAAAATTAGAATATATCTGGCTCGACGGCTATGAGCCCACTCAAAGCCTGCGCAGCAAAACTATGGTTCGATCTGACTTCTCGGGCAAGCTCGAAGATTGCCCAATGTGGGTATTCGATGGCAGCTCGACCGAACAGGCCGAGGGCGGCAGCTCAGACTGCCTACTCAAACCCGTTGCCATTATCCCAGACCCCGATCGCAACAACGGCTATCTTGTCATGACCGAGGTGCTCAACCCAGACGGCAGCCCTCATGTCTCCAACGGGCGCGCGACGATCGATGATGATGACGCTGATTTTTGGTTCGGCTTCGAACAAGAATATTTCTTGTGGGATACCGACACCGATTTGCCGCCTGGCTTCCCGCGCGGCGGATTCCCCGGACCCCAAGGCCCCTACTACTGCAGTGTTGGCGCCAGCAACACATTCGGTCGAGACTGCGTTGAAGAGCACTTGGACCTCTGCCTCGAGGCTGGTCTCAACGTCGAAGGGATCAATGCTGAAGTCGCAACGGGGCAGTGGGAATTCCAAATTTTTGCCAAGGGCGCGCATGACGCGGGTGATCAAATTTGGTTGGCGCGCTATCTGCTCGAGCGAACGGGTGAGAAATATGGCTACGGCATTAATTACCATCCCAAACCGCTCGGCGACACTGACTGGAATGGTTCTGGCATGCACGCGAACTTCTCCAATTCGGCCATGCGAGATCTTGGTGACGAAGCTGTTTTCACGAAAATTTGTGAGAACTTCGGACGTCACATCGAGCGTCACATGAGCGTTTATGGTGCCTACAATGACCAGCGCTTAACCGGCAAGCATGAAACACAATCTATTGATCAATTCAGTTATGGTGTTTCCGATCGCGGTGCGAGCATTCGCATCCCAGTCAGCACCGTGGTTGACGGCTGGAAAGGCCGCTTGGAGGACAGAAGAACTGCCTCTAATGCCGATCCGTACAAAGTCGCCGCCGCCATCATCAAAACTTGTAAAGAAGCTCTGAGCTGATTCAATCGCTCGGGCACGCCAGCCAGGCGTGCCCGAGCATTTTGTGAATCAAGCAGAAACGATGGCAAGCCCAAACGTCCTGCGTGAGTCCAACGCCCTAGTACCGATCCAATTATTCCTGGCTGGCTTTAAGCCCCTTTTTTTTATACTGTTTAGCCAAGCATGAACCGAATCATCCTATGGCTAGCCTGATCTTCCGCCTAATATTTGCAGCCCTGGTGCTGACCACAGCACCGGTAACCGCAGCCGCGACGGACGACCCTAACTATCGATTGCGCCTGGTGTCGAACTTGGGCGAGCCAAGAGTTCAAGCCGTTGCGGGTCAGCTACCTTTTGACGTGCAAGTCAAACCAAAGCTCGAAAAGCATCATGCCCTCTACATTGAAACTGCGGATGGAAAAATCAGTGCGGCCGCAGCGCCTGGCGAAACCATTGTTCAGGCGGTACCACGCGGGCTGCACACTTTTTATTTGATTGTGAAAGAGGTCAAAACCGGACGAGAGATCATTCGATCAGCCCCTCTTAATCTCGATGTTCGACGCTATATTTCGCGTAAACAACCTTGAGTGCACCAAATTGGTGCGATAAACTCTCGCCGCAAAGGCTCGTCCATTATAAATCAGGCGTTCAGCGCGCGCTTTAATTGGTGCGAATCTTGCTTTTGATCTGGCATGAATCAAACATTCCAGCAATCACCCCAAAAATACCGACAGCTTATGGACCAAACCGCCATCGATAACCTGACTACGGCCGTCCTACTGCTCGATCGAAACTTGAATCTGGTTCGGATCAACCAGTCTGCCGAGAGCCTGTTTGAGCTCTCGGAGAAGCGCGCGCTTGAGAAGCCTCTGTCTTTTCATGTGCCTGGCTGGCTTAAGTTTGAGCCATTGCTCCGAGAAGCACTCAAAAACAACCAACTCTATACCCAAAGGCAAGCTCAGATCGAACTGCTTGGCGGCGCGCACATTACCGTTGATCTGACAGTAACGCCCCTAGCCGAACCCAGCGAAGCAGGACTACTGATCGAGGTCATTGCGCTCGATCGATATCTTCGAATCGATCGGGACAACCTTAACCGGGAGCATCAAGAGGGCACCCAACAGATGATTCGGGGGCTTGCGCACGAAATTAAAAACCCGCTCGGCGGCATTCGGGGCTCGGCCCAACTGCTGCACGAAGAACTCGACTCAAGCGAACTCAAAGAATATACCGCGATTATTATCGAGGAGACCGATCGTCTGAAAACCCTCGTGGATCGATTACTGGGCCCAAACAAACCCTCTGAATTTATACCGGGCAACATCCATGAAATCCTTGAGCGAGCGCGCAAACTCATTGAGCTCGAGGCCCCGACGGCGCTTACGATCAACCGAGATTATGACCCCTCGATTCCCGAAATCTTGATGGACCCTGACCTAATCTTCCAAGCGATCCTCAATCTCATTCGCAATGCGATGCAGTCGCTTGAAAAAACAAACAACGCCACAATCAAGCTGGTTACCCGCACAGAGCGTCAATTCACCATTGCATCCGTTCGACACCGTAATGTTTTAAAAGTCGATATCATCGACAACGGGCCCGGCATCCCACCGGCACTTCGAGACAACCTGTTTTTGCCCATGATTACCGGACGACCAGATGGCACCGGGCTCGGCCTGAGCGTCGCCCACGCCATTGTGCATCGCCACAAAGGCGTCCTTGAGTTCAGCTCGGACCGCGGCCGGACCCAATTCAGCTTGATCATTCCTTTGGAGGTTGCCCAATCATGATTGCAATGAACCGGGTCTGGGTTGCCGATGATGAAAAATCAATCCGCTGGGTCCTCGACAAAGCGCTCAGCAAAGAAGGTTTGGACGTTACCTGTTTCAACTCAGCAGAAGATCTGCTTGAAGCCTTCAAGGCCGAAAAACCCGACGTCATCGTTAGTGATATTCGGATGCACGGCATGGATGGCTTGGCTTTGCTTGCCGAAATCAAACAAACCTGCCCTGACCTACCCGTCATTATTATGACGGCGCATTCGGATTTAGACAGCGCGGTGTCTTCAATTCAAGGCGGCGCGTTCGAGTATATCCCGAAGCCTTTCGAAGTAGACGAAGCCGTTTCGGTGGTAAAACGGGCTTTGGCCAACAGCCAAGATCGTCAGCAAGGCCTGACCGAGCAGGAAGAAGACCCAGCCAATGAGATGATTGGCAAAGCGCCGGCGATGCAGGAAGTCTTCAGAGCCATCGGGCGATTGTCGAGGTCCCATGTCACAGTTTTGATTAACGGCCAATCCGGTACGGGCAAGGAACTCGTAGCGCACGCTTTGCATCGGCACAGCCCAAGACGAGAGTTTCCTTTTGTCGCCTTAAACATGGCGGCGATTCCCCAAGACCTCATTGAATCGGAGCTCTTTGGCCATGAAAAAGGCGCCTTTACTGGCGCCAATCAAGTTCGAATCGGTCGTTTTGAGCAGGCTAATGGCGGCACCTTGTTTCTAGATGAGATCGGGGACATGCCAGCAGAAACGCAAACTCGATTATTGCGCGTCTTATCCGATGGCAAGTTTTATCGCGTCGGGGGACACGAACCCAGAACAGCCAACGTTCGAATCATTGCAGCGACGCATCAAAACCTGCAATCACTGGTCGCCGAAAACCGGTTTAGAGAGGATTTATTTCATCGCCTCAATGTAATCCGGCTGCATCTGCCCAATTTAGAGGATCGTCGCGAAGACATTCCGCCGTTACTGGCGCACTTTCTAAAGACGGCCGCGCAGGAACTCGATGAAGAACCCAAAATCATGTTGCCGGACACCCTGCGTTATCTGTGCAGCTTGCCCTGGCCCGGCAATGTTCGCCAGCTTGAGAATTTTTGCCGTTGGATTACGGTTATGGCAACCGGCCGGGACGTTCACTTAAGCGACCTACCCCCAGAACTCCGTCATACCGAAACACAGACCGCGTCGATCACGACGGATCAGTGGCATCATCTGCTCGGCCGATGGGCTGAAAGTCGCTTGCTCGCAAACGATTTAGGGGAGGCTGGCCTGCTTGGCGAGGCCCTGCCCGTGTTTGAGCGGGTCATGATCGAGGCGACCCTTGCTCATACCGCCGGCCGAAAGCGCGATGCTGCGATATTGTTGGGCTGGGGGCGAAACACGCTCACCCGAAAAATGCAGGAACTCGATATGGATAGCGCGAGCTCGGAAGACTGATACACTTACCGTGCAACAAGGGCCCAAGTCATGCTGAACGTCGTGCTCTATGAGCCTGAAATCCCACCGAACACCGGCAATATTATGCGGCTCTGCGCCAATACGGGTGCCCGGCTGCACCTTATCGAACCCTTAGGCTTCACCTTGGAAGAAAAACTATTGCGACGGGCAGCTCTGGATTACCAGGATTTTGCCAGTGTTGAGGTTCATCCCTCGTTTGACGCACTAAAAGACTACGCTGGCCCTGCGCGCTTCATCGCCGTCAGCACCAAGGCTGCAACCCGATATGATGCGTTTCAATACGAGGATAATGACTATCTAACCTTTGGGCCAGAAACCCGAGGCTTACCCGAGACGCTTATGTTTTCTGACGCTTTCGCAGCGGCCATTACCATCCCTATGCGCCCGGGCAGTCGTTCGATCAATCTTTCTAATGCCACAGCCATCGTTTTGTTTGAAGCGTTTCGACAACAAAATTTCAACAGTTTTTATTGAACTGACGCGGCCTCTCGCTCCCGCGCCAGCTTCGCCTGCTCGTACAGGGCATCGAAGTTAACGGGCGCTAACATCAAAGGGGGGAAACTGCCTTTGATAATGAGCGAGTCGATATTCTCTCGGGCATAGGGGAACAAAATATTCGGACAAAAACTCGCCAACATGTGATCTTTTGCCGCCTCATCCAAACCATCGATCACGAAGATCCCGGCCTGCTGAACTTCCGCTAAGTAGAGTGTTTTGTCCGAATCATCTTTTGCTGTCAACGTTAAAGAGAGAATGACTTCCCAAAGACCCGCCTCGATCGCAACATGACGCGCATTCAAATCAAGATTCACCGAGGGCTTCGGTGCAGACCGGAAGCTATCGGGTGAACTCGGGGATTCGAAGGAGACGTCCTTCAGATAAATACGTTGGATGGCGAACTTCGGCTGCTGATCCGATGCCGCAGTTGCTTCACTCATAGTGCTCTCCTAATAGACCATCCAGCAGGCCTTCTCGCTCGAGTTGATAGAGCTCATCACAGCCCCCAATGTGTTGGTCCCCAATCCATATCTGAGGCACGGTGTTGGCACCAGCACGCGTCGCCATAACACGCCGCTCGGCGTGATCTGAGTCGACCGGCACTTCTGTATAAGTCACCTGCTTCGCATCGAGCAACATTTTTGCCCGGATGCAAAACGGGCAAAATCGCGTGGTATACAGTAATACTTGATTCATCAATAATCTCCGCCGCTCAGAACAAGCGTTATTTAACGACCGGGAGACCGGCACCAACCCATTCGGTCATGCCCCCGGAAAGACGCTTGATATTCGTAAAACCGGCTTTGATCAGCTTGCTACCAATCGCGCTCGAATGTTGGCCGATTTTACAAACCAAAACCACCGGTCGCTCCTTGTACGCGCTCAACTCGTCCACACGGGTTGCATAGCTCGTGAACGGCAGACTTACCGCGCCCGCGATGTGCCCGACGGTAAATTCGTTTTTGTCTCGAAGATCGATGACCACCGCATTATCTTTGTTCACCAAGCGAACAAGAGTCTGAGCGGTGATCGACTCGCCCCCTTTTTTACGCTCGGTGATAATGAGTGCAACCAGCAGGGTGAAAAACAGCCCCACGAGCACAGGATGTCGACTAATAAATTCAATGACTTGCTGCAAAACAACCGGGTCCCTTTCTTTTGACCGCGTGATTATACACCCTGCACCCGAGAGGCACTAACCTCTGAGTATATTTATCGGCCACGCAATACCCGGTAAACTGTCTGCTACCTAACCTTGCTCCGTCAACGAAGGCACGCCCATGCAAGCTGCAACCACTTTGATTATCCTTGATGGTTTTGGCCATCGAGATGGCCGTGATGCCAACGCGATTGCACTCGCCAACACCCCGTTTCTCGATAGCCTTTATCAAAACACGCCCCACAGCCTGGTTTCTGGTTCTGGCCTCGACGTCGGCCTACCCGAAGGCCAAATGGGAAATTCCGAAGTCGGACACATGAATTTGGGCGCCGGCCGGGTCGTTCATCAAGAGTTCACCCGGATCAATGAAGCCATTCGTGATCAAAGTTTTTTCGACAACGCCGTTTTAAACGAGAGCTTCACCAACCTTGCCGAGTCTGGTCATACCTTACACATTCTAGGCCTGCTCTCACCCGGCGGCGTTCATAGCCACGAAGATCAAATTCATGCGGCAATCCATTCGGCGCAGCAACAGGGCGTGCAACATATCCAAGTCCATGCCTTCTTGGATGGTCGCGACGTCCCCCCAAAATCTGCTCAGGTCAGTCTCGAAAAGTTAACGGCGCGCCTTGACACATTAGGGATTGGCCAAATCGCCTCCATTACCGGGCGCTATTTCGCAATGGATCGAGACAACCGATGGGATCGCCTGCAAAAAGCCTATGATGTAATTTGCGCAGGCCACGGCCCATTGATCTATAAAACACCGCAAGCGGCGCTTGACGCAGCCTACGCCCGAGGCGAAACCGATGAGTTTGTTCAGCCTTCAGTGATCGACTCACCACGGCGCCCTAACCCTGTGATTGACGGCGATCACATCTTATTTATGAATTTTAGAGCCGATCGCGCGCGTCAGCTCACTGATGCCTTCGTATCCGAGTCATTTCAAGGGTTTGATCGAGCGCACCAACCCAAACTTGGGCGTTTTATAACCCTGACACAATACGCCGAAAGCCTCCCCGTAGCCTGCGCCTTTCCGCCAGCGACCCTGACCAATAGCCTCGGAGAATATATCTCGGAACTTGGGTTCAAGCAGTTGCGTATTGCAGAAACTGAGAAGTTCGCCCATGTCACCTTCTTCTTTTCCTGCGGTCGTGAGCAGCCCTATCCTTTAGAAGATCGTATCTTGGTGCCGTCGCCGGATGTTGCAACCTATGACTTGGCGCCCAGTATGAGTGCGCCAGAAGTTACCCGGCGCTTGTGCGATGCTATTCGCCGCAAGGATTACAAACTGATCGTTTGCAACTTCGCCAACGGCGATATGGTGGGCCATACGGGCAACCTCGCGGCGGCCATCGAGGCCGTTGAGACCCTCGATCGGTGCCTTAGCAAGGTCGTTGCCGCCTCGCAGGCAGTCGGCGGCCAACTGCTCATCACCGCAGATCACGGCAACTGTGAGCAAATGATGGACACCGCCTCGGGCCAAGCACACACGGCGCATACTTGCGAGCAGGTGCCGCTCATTTATGTCGGCCCTCGGGCCTTAAGCCTTCGCTCAGGCGGTGTGCTGAGTGATCTTGCGCCAACCCTTTTAGACCTGATGGATCTGAAAGCGCCGGCGGAAATGACCGGGCAGTCTCTTATTGAGGTCGCGCAGCACGGTCAGGCACTTGCGCCTTGATGACCCTCAGAAACACTCGAATACTTTGGGGGCTGGGTCTTGTTATCGGCGCTTTGAGCCAACCAGGCTGGGGCAAGGCGGCCGATAAGGAACAAGCCATCGAGGCTGAGCTCATTGCGCTTAAAAAAAATCTGCAACAGGTTGAGTCGGATCAATCAAGCATTCGGGCTGATCAACAAGCCCAGAATCGCGCGATTCGTACGCTGGACGAAAAAATTGCTCGGATTATTAAACGGCTCAGACAAGCCGAAAAAGCAGCACTGAGCGCTCAGACGCAAACCGAGATGCTCAAGCAGCACAGAGCCAGCCTCGAAGACCAACGCGACCAAAAAAAAGCCCTGATCAAAGAACACGTTCTGGCGGCCAGTCGTCTCGGGAAAAATGGCATACTCCGGGTGTTATTAAATCAAGAAGATCCCAACAGCGTATCAAGAATGTCGCAATACTATCGGTACCTCTCTGAGGCGAGGCTTGCCCAAGTCGCTGAATTTGAGGCCGTGTTAACCGCACTCGACGACAATGAGACCTTGCTGGCCCAAGAACTGCAAACCCTACAAACGGCCTCCAGCACCATCGTCTTGGAATCGGATGCGCTCAAAGTTAGCCGTGCTGAACTGACAAACTCAGAAGCTGCACTGCGGGCGGCTTATGCCACCGCCGAGGAGGCGCGACTTGCCCTCAAGGTCAATGAATCCAGCCTCATCGCCCTGCTCGAACAAATCAGACGCAACACGCTCGAACTCCCAAATACCGTTGATTTCGAATCCATGTTAAGCCGGCGAGGCGCCTTAGATCTGCCGATTTCTGGCGACATTCGTCACCGATTTGGTGAACGTAAGCTCGATGGCCGGGTGCGCTGGGACGGCCTGATGATTGATGCCCCGAGCGGCACCAAGGTCAAAGCCATTCATTATGGCCGGGTGGTGTTTGCGGACTGGTTACGCGGCTTCGGATTGCTCATTATTTTAAGGCATAGTGATGGCTTCATGAGCCTGTATGGCCATAATCAAGTTCTCTACCCTGAGGTTGGAGACTGGGTTGTCGCCGGGCAAACGATCTCTGAGGTCGGCCAAAGCGGTGGTCAAGCACAAAGCGGCAGTTACTTTGAAATCCGAGACCAAGGCGCACCGGTTGATCCATTACTCTGGTGTAGAACCAACGTAGAATTAGACCGTACAAGCTAAAGCCAAGCAGCGACCGTGCTATTCAAGGACCATCACATGATATTAAAAACGTTTTGTTTAGGACTCGCATTGAGCTTTGCGCTGACCGCCCAGGGCAAGGAGGCGGTCGCAGACGATCAGGCGGCGCCCAAAGCCAGACTCCCGCTTGAAGAACTGCGGATATTTGCCGAAGCGTTTGATCGAATCTCAAAAGCCTATGTTGAAGAGGTCGATGACAAGACACTGCTTGAAAACGCCATCCGTGGACTCTTAGACCAACTCGATCCGCATTCTGCGTTTTTAGATGCGGCGGCTTTCGAGGACTTACAAGAGTCCACCACCGGTAACTATGGCGGCCTCGGCATTGAGATTGGCACCGAAGCAGGCGTGATCAAAGTGGTGTCCCCCATCGATGAAACCCCTGCCGCCAAAGCAGGCATCCTGTCCGGTGACTTGATTATCGAGATTGGCGGACAATCCATCCGCAGTATTGGTGTGAACGAGGCCGTCGCCATTATGCGCGGCGAACCCGGCAGCACGGTAACCTTGAGTCTCATTCGCGAGGGCGAACCCAATCCCATCGAGGTGACCCTCACCCGTGAAGTGATCAACATCGCAAGCGTTCGCCAGAGGCTGCTCGAACCCCATTTCGGCTATGTCAGAGTCGCCCAGTTTCAGGCCGATACCGGCAAGGAAGTGCGAGATGCCATTGAAGCCCTTAGCAGCACCACACCGCTTCATGGCCTTGTGATCGATCTTCGGAATAATCCGGGCGGGGTTCTACAGGCTGCGGTTGCGATGTCCGATCTATTCATCAAAGCGGGCATCCTTGTCTACACCGAGGGTCGATTAGACAATGCGGCATCAACCTTTCGCGCGACGGAATCGGTAGTACTCGATGGCGTGCCGATCATTGTCCTGGTTAATGAGGGCTCAGCTTCGGCATCAGAGATTGTGGCGGGCGCCCTCCAAGACCATGAGCGCGCGCTGGTCCTGGGGACCCGGACCTTCGGTAAAGGCTCGGTCCAAACCATCCTGCAATTGACGAGTGATAAGGCGATCAAGCTCACAACGGCGCTTTACTTCACACCCAATGGCCGTTCTATTCAGGCGGAAGGTATCGTTCCGGACCTCTGGGTAGACCGATCAACCGTCACTAAGCTCAAAGCAAATCCATTCAGACTGCAAGAGCGGGACCTGCCCGGCCATTTAAATGCCCAGAACACCCAACCTGAAGCTCCCAACAGCGCGCAGGCCCAAGCAACCGAAGTCGGTGATGATTACCAGTTAAATCAAGCCCTGACGCTTCTGAAGGGCTTGCACATTTTAGCCAAAAAGCCTTAAGACGCCTGGCTGAGCGTAATCGCAGCGCGCAGATCCATCGTGCCTTCGTAAATTGCGCGGCCCGTGATCACACCCTGGATTCCGCCGACGGGGCTGGCCGGAAGTTCGACCAAGGCTTCAATATCGGCCAACGTGTTGATGCCGCCAGAGGCGATGATGGGTACCGCGACACGCTCAGCTAACGCAAGGGTTGCGGGCAAATTGATCCCGCCCATCATGCCATCGCGGTGGATGTCGGTATAGATGATCGCCGCGATCCCGACCTGCTCAAATTGGCGCGCGAGGTCTGTCACGTTGTGATCGGTTACGACTTTCCAGCCTTGAATCGCGACTTTACCGTTGAGCCCATCCAGGCCAACGATCATTTTTCCTGGAAAGGCTTGACACATCTCGCCGACAAATTCCGGCATCTCAACTGCCTTAGTGCCTAGGACCAGGTAATCGACACCGGCCGCCAAATAATCCTCAATGGTTTGCCGGGACCGAATGCCGCCGCCCAACTGCAATGTCAGCCGAGGGAACCGCCGAGCAATCTCAACCACAATCGGTTGGCTGACACTTTTGCCTTCGAGCGCGCCGTCCAGATCCACAATATGAAGACGCGTCGCACCCTGATCAACCCAGCGCGCTGCTGTTTCAACAGGGTCTTCACTGTAAACCGTAGACTGATCAAACTGACCCTGCTTTAAGTTGACGACCTGGCCATCTTTCAAGTCAATGGCGGGAATCACCTCAAGCATTTACAAGGCGCCTTTGGTCGATGGCAATTGATCCTGCATTCGACTATCGGTTTCCAGCGCCATCCTAAGCGCGCGACCAAAGGCTTTAAATACGGTTTCGATTTGATGGTGCGCATTGTCGCCAAATAAATTATCAACATGCAAAGTAATCAAAGCATGATTCACGAACCCTTGGAAAAACTCATGGAACAAGTCAACGTCAAACTCGCCGACATGCGAGCGTTTAAAGGGCACTCTAAAACTCAGACCAGGCCGGCCCGACAAATCCACCACGACCCGAGACAAGGCTTCATCCAAGGGCACATAGGCATGGCCATAGCGTTTGATCCCGACTTTATCGCCAAGGGCTTTCGAAAAAGCCTGTCCCAACGCAATGCCAATGTCCTCAACCGTATGATGCGCATCGATTTCGAGGTCTCCTTTGGCAACCAAATCTAAATCGATCAGGCCGTGACGCGCCACCTGGTCCAACATATGCTCTAAGAAGGGCAGCCCAGTTGAAAAGCTGCGCGCACCCGTACCATCTAAATTGATCTTCGCAAAAATCTGTGTTTCCAACGTATCACGCTGGATCTCGGCGGCCCTCATAGGACTGACTCCAAAGTTATGGGCGCTTACAAGATCGCGCCGTTGGGTAAATACCGGTTATCGGTGTTGGATTTTATCCAGCGTCGAAACGCCGCATCAAACGCGTCCCGCTGCTTAAGTTGCACAACCAAAGGGATCACCGGACTCAGTTTCCCGGCTTCCCAACCCGCCCAGTAGTATTCAGCCAGCGTAAAAAATCGAATCAGCTGCCTAATTTGATCCGAGGATAAGGTCTCACTTAGCGCCCAGCTTTGCGCTGGCAGCTTGATCCAGCCCCGCTGCGCCTCAAACGCATCCGCCGTCAGCCCGTCAAGGCTTTGCAGCGCATCATCGGGCAACTGCTCGAGTAACCCCGTCAAGCCGGTCATGCTCAGCATTTGCTCCGAAGCCGGTTTCCAGACGCCAAGTGTCATAGTTTTGTCCTAAAGCCAGTCGCTGCGCGACGCTAATATCCTTCGATTCTGGAGCGGGCGACGAGATTCGAACTCGCGACAACCAGCTTGGGAAGCTGGAGCTCTACCAACTGAGCTACACCCGCATGGCGCTATTCTGCCAGTATCACAATCGATTGGCGACGCATTTTCACCCGAATTCGCAACGACCGGGAGCCCGGCATGCCCGCGCGCGGCGATCACCAATCCGCACCCAGCACAACGCTCACCCCGAGCATCACCAATACAATACCTTGCCATTCACGCCGACTGGGACGTTCCTTAAAAAAGCAATACGAGATGAGCATCACAAAAACCAACTCAATCTGACCCAGTGTTTTCACAACGGCTGCCTGCTCTAAAGTAAACGCGGTAAACCAACCAATAGAGCCGAGCGCGCTGGTGCAACCAATGAACAACGCAAGCCGCCAAAACTTGAAAAGGCGCCTGAATTCGCGTGGACCGCGCGGCGCAACCAACCCTAAACACAATCCGGTCTGCACCAACACCATAACGCAAAGCGTCAATGCCGCCGCTGCAATGGGCGAGGCGAGCCCAAGTGACAAACTGGCATCACGGACCAATAACGAGGTGAGCGAAAAGGCGAGTGCCGCTGAGAGCCCCATGACCGCCTCGCGCCCCCAAAAGCTGCCCGGCACACTCGCCCTGCTGGTGTTGACCAAAACGAGTCCGACGGTACAAACCATCATGCCGAGCAGGGAGACCGCGTTCACCAAATCGCCGAACAAGGTCAGACCCAACAGGGCCGTGATGACGATTTCAAGGCGAATATAGGTACTGCCAATTGCAAAATTGCGACGGGCAAATAATCGAATCAGCAGAATCGTCGCCAAGATTTGCAGGATGCCCGCAGCGACGACTTTAATCCCGAAAGCCAAAGTGAACAGCGGCAGCGCTTGGGCTTCAAACAGCCAAAAGCCATACCCTAAAATGACCGGAAGCGCGAAGAGGTAACGCGCAAGGGTTGCACTTTCAGCCGAGACAGATTGATTGAGTTGTTTCTGACCAGCCGTTCGAACCGATTGCATGAACGCTGCCAGCACCGTCCAGAAGATCCACGATTCCAACACTTAAGACCCTCCTCCAGATGCATCGATCTGTGGGAACGGATTATCCTTGAGTCCCAAACCATTCGATGCCATCTTGGCGGCCTGCAGCGTGCCCCTTAGGAAGTAGGCCTGGCCGGGATGGGGCCGGCTCGGCGCCCAAAACACGGTTGAGAATTTGATAGCCCGAGTTTTTAAAACCCAGGCTGTCAAGGATCGGATCGCTTAATTACAGCGCCTGCAAAATCTGCTCAGCAGAGCTGACTTCGAATGCACCCCCTTGCTCGGCATTCAAGGTCGTTATTTTGCCATCTTCTGCAATGAGCGCATATCGAGACGAGCGATGTCCTAAACCAAAACCCGAGCCGTCCAGGGTCAACCCCATTGCCTTCGTGAACTCACCATTGCCATCCGCCGCCATGACCAACGCGTCAGCATTCTGGCTCTGACCCCAAGCACTCATTACGAACGCATCGTTGACACTCAAACACACAATGGCATCAACGCCTTTGGCCAAAATCTTATCCGCATTGACCACAAATCCCGGCACATGCGCCGCACTACAAGTCGGAGTGAAAGCACCCGGAACCGCAAACAGAACCACTTTCTTACCCGCAAAGAATTCACCGGTGTTGAAGTCCTCCGGACCCTTTTCACCCATTGTTTTAATCGTAACATTCGGAATCTGATCACCAACCGATACTGCCATTTTGAACTCCATTCATGATTTATTGAACAGCGCCCAGTCTCTAACGAACCTTCCGCGAGTGCAAGTAAAATGCGATCAGGGCTCAGCCAAACCCTTAATCAGGACAGGTCTGGGGAACACCGCCTTGGCAGACCAAGAAGTGACGTTCTGGGTCAACTTGGAACAACCCCTCATCAGACTGTCGCGGATACATCACGGCGCCATCAGGCGCATATTGCACGATGTAAGCCTTGCGAACCTCACTGGTGACATTCGGCCCGGTTCGATGGGGTGTCAACGATGAGAACACCACCACATCGCCAACGTCTGCCTCAACAGCTTGGATCGCAAGACGCTTTTCGTCCGCGTCGGTGAGACATTGATACCCAAGGTCCGTTACCCAATGCTCCAAGGTCCCAGACTGATGAACCCCAGAGGCCACCCAGGGACAGCCGTTATTGATGGTCGCCGGCGTGAGCGGAATCCAGCAGGTAAGATAGTTCTCAGGCTTTACAAACGTGTAGCCATTATCTTGATGCCAAGGAAACTCTTGAGGGTTCTCAGGCTTCTTATAGACCAACTGGTCCCAATATAAGCGCGCGTCTGGTCCGATCAAATCCCGACACAGACCAATCAAAGCAGGCTCGAAGACGAACCGCCTCGCCGCGCGTGATTGTTTCACTATATGAATGGTAAACGTGATCTCGCCGGCACGATTGATCAAGAAATGACCTTCATGCTGCGCTCGAAGCTGAGCCTCACGAGCGGCTTCTAAGTCATCCGCATCGGCGAGCAGCGCCGTAATCGCTGACTGCGGAATGGCGTTCTTCAGCAGAAAGTAGCCATCACGCTGCCACTGCTCGGCCTGTTCCTCACTAATGCAATGATAAGGCGGGGTCGTTTGAGGCCATTGAAAGCCTTGGCTTCTTGCATCTTGTTTCAAAGCGCTTCCACCTTGGCGGTCTTAAACATCGGAAGCGCGCTGATCGCATCAGCCAAAGCATAATCCTTTGCCGTCAGTTGATTTCCCGAGTCGTGGGTTGTCAGGGATATCTCAACCAGATTGTACACATTCGACCACTCGGGATGGTGTTCTTGCGCGTCGGCGATCTCGGCCACTTGCTGCATAAATTTGAACGCCGCTTTGAAATCGGCAAATCGCAGTCTTACTGCTAGTCGCCCGTCTACTTCTGTCCAAGCCATCGCGCCTCTCCTCGAGCCTTCAATCAAACCAGAATCACGTCGGCAACTCAATCCACATGGGCCGAATCCTGTTAGACTGACCGCATGACCCAATCGAAACGGCCGCAACTGACCGGCACGCCCAGACCAGAGCACCCAAGACCCATCCTCACCCGACCGCAGTGGCTCAACCTCAACGGCGCTTGGTCCTTCCAGACAGATCCTGACCAAATCGGTCAGGCGCAGGGTTGGCCGAACGGGCTGCCGTCGCCGGATGTCATCATCGTACCTTTCGCACCGGGCACACAAGCCAGTTGCGCCGCGTGTCCGCAAGATTGCCAAGCTGTTTGGTATGAGCGCACGATTGCTGATTTGCCCTGGTCTAGCGCGGAAACGCTCCTGCATATTGGCGCGGCAGACCACACCACAACGATCTGGATCAATGGCCACCAGGTCGCCCATCACCGCGGCGGCTACTCACCCATTACCACCAATATTGCGCCGTTCTTACGGGCAACGCCTAACCGAATTGTCATTCGCGTGAGCGATACGACCTCCTGGCAGCAACCTCGCGGCAAGCAGGCTGGCGATACCCGCTGGCCAATTGATTATGACCCAATTATCGGAATCTGGCAGACGGTTTGGCTGGAACCTGTGCCCGCCGTGCGGGTCAGCCAAGTTCACTATCGCTTTGACCTTGCCGAACAGCGCCTGACAGTTATCACCCAACTCTCTCAGCACTCAGACGTGGATATTGAAATCGAGCTCCAACAACCCAACGGGCAGCCGCTTTACGTTCGCGGATCGGCAAAGGGTCGATCGGCGGTCAGCCTGTCGCTTGGCATCTCAAATCCGCGTCTTTGGCATCCCGAGGACCCCCATCTCTACCCTGTTAGGATCCGGCTGATTGAGGATGAGACTGAAACGGACTGCGTTGAAAGTTACACCGGTCTTCGGAGCCTTAGCGTCGCTGATGACAAGATACTGCTCAATGGCGAACCTGTGTATCTGCGCGGCGTCTTAGACCAAGGCTATTTCCCAGAGGGTTGGTACACAGCAACAACCGACAGCGCCTTAAAACAAGATGTTGAGCTGACCCTTGCGCTCGGCTTTAACCTTGCGCGCAAGCACCAAAAATTCGAGGATCCGCGTTACCTGTATTGGGCGGACCGCCTTGGACTCATGGTCTGGAGTGAAATGCCTTCGGGGCGGATATTTTCTGAGGCCTTAGTAACCGACCTGACGCAAGAATGGACCGCCCTGGTTCGCCGCGACCAAGCCCATCCCTGCATCGTGGGTTGGGTGCCCTTTAATGAATCCTGGGGGCTATGGCATCAGAGCGAGCGCCGTGAGCAAAGGCACTTCGCTGATGCGATCTATCACCTCACCAAAGCGCTGGACCCGACGCGACCGGTCGTGACGAACGATGGATGGGAATACTCAACGGGCGACTACTGGACCTTGCATCTGTACGATTCGACGTCCGCCGCGCTTCAAAGTAGGCTGGCAAGTCTGACCCAGAATCCAGCGCAATCCATTCATGATGGTCCGAACCCTCGCTCGGGCGCGCTCGCTGGAGCAGATCCTCGCCACCTGCCGCTTTTATTAACCGAATGTGGTGGGATCGGTCTCGTGACGAACCCCGATATTGGTGCGGCCGACGCTTTTTTTTATGGGGATATGCCCCAGGATGCTTCGGCATTCCTTGCGCGTACCGCTGAATTATTAAACGCCATCAACGATACCTCAAAGTTGCGAGGCTTTGTTTGGACCCAACTCACCGACGTGCAACAAGAGATCAACGGCCTTCTGGACTTTCATCGAAACCCCAAAGTCCCATTACAAGCGCTTCGAAAATTAATCGAGCAAACGGGTTCAGGACCCGTCTTGCAATGACCCTCAGCCAAGATCTACAGCAACTCTGCCAGGCGCAAGGCACCGCTCAAATTTCCGTTAGCAAAGCAGGCACTTTGGTTTTTGATCAGCGCCCCGTGAGCACACCTGTTGACGTCTATGCCGTTCAAAAAGGCATTGTCTCGATCTTGATCGGTATTGCCGAGGCGCGCTACTACCTCGAACGGGTCGATGCGATGAATCACATCCTGGACCCCGAATGGACCCAACTGACCAAACCCGACGAAGCCAGTCTGACCGTTGAAATTTTAATGGATATGACAACCGGTATGAATGATCGGCTACAAAAGCACGGCCAGATCGGACAAGACTGGTTTTATAACAACGTCGCCTACCAGAAACTCAAAACCGCGCTCACGCTGCAAACGGGGCTTGAGCTCAACGCCTTGACGCAAGCTTGGCTCTGCGAGCCATTAGGCATCACAGACGCCAGCTGGGTCACGCGGGCAAAAGACGCCGAAGGGCACGCCTTCTCCGCATTGCACATTACAGCCCAATCTTTGCGCAAAATCGGCGAAGCATTGCTACAAGACCAACTGGTTGACCCGTATTATCGCGCAGCGCTTGGCACCCCGAGCGGGAGCACCAATCCCGCCTGGCACCTACTGTGGTGGAATAATCAGGCGGAGACTCACATGCGGCCGGGGTCCGACCAGCGCTACACCCGCCCCTTGCTTCCGTATGCGCCCAGAGACTTGATCAGCGCGCGTGGCGCTGGCGGGCATCACCTCTCTATTTCGCCAAGCCTTGGTCTGGTGGTTGCGCAAACCATTGACCCCGCCGCATCAAGCAGACCCAAACCCGGCCATCAACAGGCCTTCTGGGAATTAATCCAGCAGCTATAACGCTTGGGCTTGCCAAAGGCCGACCGCCGTCTGGTGATGACGGGTTTCGTTGTCGTTGTCGTTGTCGTTGTCGTTGTCGTTGTCGCAAAATCTAGGATTATGCTAGCCTCTGATCAACCTAAACCGTTCGCCGGAGTCATCCATGGATCTCACTTATGGTCCCGAGTACAACGCCTTTCGCGCAGAGGTCAAAGCCTTTGTCGACGCCAATATTGACCAACAACCTAAGCCTGGAGATGGGCCTCGCAGTCCAGCGGTGCGCGCATGGCAAGCCAAACTGATCCGAAATGGCTATCATTCTCGAACGATTCCTAAGGCTTACGGCGGCTATGGCGCCGAACCCGACATCATCCAGTCCAGGATCATTGCCGAAGAATTTAGTGCCGCCCAAATGAATACCGGGTTTAGTGGTCAAGGCATCAGCATGCTGACGCCCGTACTCTTAGAGCTGGGCACGGAGGCGCAAAAACAACAATTCATTCGGAAAACCATCCATGGTGAACTCATCTGGTGCCAGGGTTATTCCGAGCCCGGCGCGGGCAGTGACCTTGCGAGCCTCACAACCAAAGCAGAGCTCGATGGCGACGAATGGGTGATCAACGGTCAAAAAATCTGGACCAGTACCGCCCAGATCAGCGATTGGATATTTTGCCTGGTTAGAACCGAGCCAGAAGCGCCCAAACACTTAGGCATCTCCTTTTTGTTGTTTGAAATGAACACGCCCGGAATCGAGGTCAGACCCCTTGTGGACATGACTGGCGCGGCCAACTTCAACGAAGTCTTTTTCACAGACGTTCGCGTCCCAAAAGATCAGATCGTCGGACAACGGGGCCAGGGCTGGCAGGTTGCTAATGCGATCTTGGGTCACGAGCGCGGTTCTCTTGCACCACCGGACGCCGCCATGTCCCGACTCAACGGCGTCATTCGTTTGATGCAACAAGAAACGATTGGCGGCGCGCGCGCCATCGATAACCCTGTTTTCAGAGACCGGCTAATGCGACTTCAGGGTCGAGTGATGGCCATGCAATACAATGACATGCGGTTGTTATCCGCGCGCATTAATCAAAACCAAGACACCAAACTGGCAGGCATGGTGGTCAAACTCATTGGAACGGAATTAAGGCACGAGATTGAATGCCTCGGTATTGATGTCATGGGCGAGATTGGCCTGAGCTATGGCGACAACCCCTACCTTCGAGGCAATGGCTCTTGGCAATATCAGTATATGTACTTTTTAGGCTTGATCATTGGCGGCGGCACGTCCCAGATCCAAAAAAACATCATCAGCGAACGGGGTCTTGGCATGCCTAAGGAACCCAAACTCGCAACATCGGGGGCATAATGGAATTCGGACTCTCTCAGGAACAAATACTCCTCCAAGACAGCATCGCGCGCTATTTAAAGGATCAAGTGCCCTTGGATGAGGTCCGCGCGGTGGCCGAAGACCCTGAACGAGATCAACCGATTTGGCACGGGCTAACAGAGCTCGGCTTAGCCGGCCTCATCATTCCTGAGGCCCATGGCGGCGTCGGTTTAGGCCTGCTCGACGCCGTTGTTGTCGGTGAAACACTGGGCTACCACATAACGCCTGGTCCTTTTCTGAGCACCGCAATTATGGCGCCAAGCCTGTTGATCGCCGCGGGTCAAACAGACCGACTTTCGGATATCGCAGCCGGGCGCTATCGGGTCGGGATTGCATTATCTGAAGCCGTGGGCGCACGGCTGGATGCCGGCATGGCGGTATCGGATGGCCGCCTCACCGGCAAAGCGCTGTTTGCGCTCGATGCCATGGCCGATGCCTACATCGTGAACGGCCCGAATCGACAGCTATATTGGGTGGACTCAGAGGGTCCGGGCGTCACCCGAACCTTACTCACAACCATCGACAAAACCCGTACCCTTTGCGAATTGAAACTTGACCAGGCTGAAGCAACCTTACTGACCGATGACCCCGCGGTGCTGCAAGCGGGCCTTGATGCGGGCCGAATCGTTCAAGCGAGTGATTCCCTCGGGGCTGCCCAATGCATGCTCGATCAGGCGGTGGCGTACGCGGGTCAACGAGAGCAATTCAACCGAGTGATTGCCTCGTTCCAAGCCGTTAAGCATATGTGTGCTGAAATGGCATCCCAGCTAGAACCCTGCCGGGCGCTCATTTGGTATGGCGGGCACGCCCTATCTGAGGGCAACGATCCCGCGCGCTTAACCGTTTGTCATGCCAAAGCGCATTTATCTGAGGTTGCACAATTTGTGGCCCGAACCAGCACGGAAGTCCACGGCGGTATGGGCTTTACTGATTTAGTCGGACTGCATTACTGGTTCAAGCGAATCGGCGCCAATCGACAGTTGTTAGGGTCACCGGAACTGCTAAGAGAAGAGGCCGCGCGCATTCAGATGCTGGTCGCTTAATGGTTTCAGCAGGGCCGAATTTTTCTCAGGTACTATTTTTTTAGGGTCAAGTTTTTTAGGGTCAAGGCGTTGCGAGGCTCACGGCCCGCCATTATCGCGGCATGCTGCAACCCTTATGATTGGACAAAATCGTTTTGAATACGTTTATTCGAAAAAGCGCATTGATCAGCCTAATTCTTGGCATGCTCGCGGGTGTTTTGTTATTTTCGTGGAGCCTTTTAAGTGATTGGGATCGCGTTTCAAAGCAAGTGCGCGCGCAAAACTTGCAAACACTGCAAATGCTTTTACCCACCTTGATCGACCTTGATGCCAACCATCAGACCGCGCGCTTGAACGCGACCTTAACCCGATTACTAGAACACTCCAGCTTCCAAAAGGTGATGCTGGCGCGCGACACAAACACCTACTACGTCGCAGAGCAACCGCAACAAAACCTCGCCAGACCGGTTCTGGACTTGCTCACGCCACAATTCATCGAACTTTCGGTTTCTGAGCTGTCGCCCCTTGACGATCAGATCCCGATGCGCCTATCGGCAACGCTAGATGCCCATCAAGCTTTTGACGGGTTTGTAAATCGGCATTGGCAATTTGCTCGCATTGGCCTCTTGCGAACCCTGCTCATTATTTTAATCGTGATCCTAATCTTTGAATTTGTCGCAATCCGGCCCTTGCGCGCGCTGGGGCAACGCGTTCGAGGCGAAGGTTCTGGGCTCAGTCTGCTGCCTGAGGGCAACCCAGCCGATGCGATTGAAATCAAGCTGCTCTCACGCGCTTTTAACGAACGCGTTGAGCGTATTTTCAGACTGCAATTTGAAAATCAAAGTCTGGTTGACGCCCTCAGAGCCGCACCCGATTGTTGCCTAATCGTCAACCTTGAGTCCGGCAACTTATTGTTTGCCAATGCCGCCGCCGAAGCGCTCTTTGGCCGCACCAACGCGTGCCTTCGCGCTCGGCCCATCTGGGCGCTTTGGCGTCAAGATCGACAAGACTTTGAAAGCGATGCGAAAGCTGCGCAACAGATGTTAGGCCAATTCCTAAAATTCATCCTCGAGGCAGAACGGCCCGATGGATCAAGCGTCCCCATCGAAGTCCATATGACGACCTTCAACCTAGATGAGCAACAAAGGGGGCTTATTTTTGCCCGAGACATCAGCGAACGGGGCGCGCTATTACGGCGGGTTGCCGACAATCAAAAAGCGGATGCCATTCGCACCCTAGCAGGCGGCCTCGCGCATGACTTGAATAACCGAATTCAAATTGCCGCCGGGCATCTTGACCTAATCGATCCAGAATCGCTTACTCAAACCGACAAGGGGTCTTTACTGAAAGCGCGCCAAGCCATCCTACAAAGCGCTAAGCCGATTGATCAACTGCTCCGATACTCAGAGCAGAAAACAGTCGACACCAAGCCCTTAGACCTTGCACCGTGTCTGATGCGACATAAGGCGACCTTCGTTCAAGCCGCCTCGCCCTGCCAACTTCGCCTTGATATTCAAGATGAGACGCTAAGCGTTAACACCAATGAAACCAGATTGGTTGCGAGCTTGGTACAACTGCTCAACAATGCAAGCGACGCCACCCCATCAGGACAAAGCGCGATTTCGCTTACCCTCATGCGAACGATCCTTTCAAGCCCCATTGCGGGCGCTCAGCAAACGGTTCCGGTTGGCCGTTACGCCAGTCTCGTCGTCACGGATCAGGGTCGGGGTATTGCGCACGCTGACCTGGCCCAAATTTTCGACCCGTTTTTCTCAACCAAAGCACTTGAGCAAGGCGGCGGCATGGGTCTCAGCGTCGTGATTGGTTTTATTCAAGCCACAACCACCTACCTTACGGTACGATCCGAACAAGGACAGGGCAGCACCTTCACCTTACTGCTGCCAGAGGCGGATCCAATCGACGTTTGAAGCACTAAGCGACCGCGCCAGCGGCCTTTAAGGCCTGGCGGGCGTCAATCGAAAGACCAAAATCTGAGAGTACCTGGTCCGTATCCTGACCATGCGCCGGCGCATGACCCGCAACCGGCAAGGGTTCGCCGTTGAATTTCGCGGGTGATCGCACCAAACGCATCGATCCCATCAGCGGATGATCCCGTTCGACAATGGTTTCATTACTTTTGAGCTGCGGCTGGCTCAACACTTCAGCCCGTGACAGGCAACGGGCGGCGGGCACTTCGTTTTCAATCAGGCGCGCCAAGATCACATCTGTTGGCAACTGCTTAAAGGCATCTGCCAAAGACTCACGGTAAGCATCGATATTCTGTAACAAGCTCTCCATAGAATTAAATCGCGGGTCTGCCATCATCGACTCTTTACCCAGCGCCTTAAGGACGCCTGCTCGCTGCCGATCTGTGGCCGCGGACATCGTAATGGCGCCATCTTGCGTCTCGGTTAATTCATAGATTAGGTCCGATAAAAGCGGCTGCGGCGCAATATCCGAATCCATCAAGGTATCGTTCATAAACGAGTCGGGATAGATAAAAAACAGTCCAGCATCGATCATCGCCACATCAACGTGCTGGCCTTCTCCCGTGTTGGCCCGGACCAGTAAAGCACCGGTGACCGCTTGCATTGCGGTATAGGCCGTAATCTTGTCGCACATCAGGTTGCGAATAAACGTGTGACCTGCCATCCCTTGGGATGCGGTCATCCCGACATGCGCCTGAATAATGGGATCATAGGCTGGTGCCTTAGCCAGTGGTCCCGTTGTGCCAAACCCGGAAACCGCTAGATACACCAAGCGCGGATTAATCTCACGCAGGCTGGCGCTGCCGAGTCCAAGCGAATCCATAACACCGGGTCGAAAATTATGAATAACCACATCGACTTGTGGCATCATGTCGCGAATCAGCTGCTGGCCTGCGGCCTGCTTTAAATCCACCTTAATCGATTGTTTACCCCGGTTACAGTTGGCAAACAGGGCACTGATGCCGCCCTTTGCCGCGCCGATATACCGCATGGGATCGCCCATATCCATCGGTTCCACCTTAATAACCCGAGCACCCTGATCTGCCATCATCATTGCGGCGAAACTCGCCGTAATCATCGTTGAAAATTCGAGTACGGTAATGTTTTCAAATGGTTTCATCGGTATTTTCTCCTCGATTTTGCTCATGCTAGCGCAAGCCCTGTTTTGAGGCGACCCTTACATCACCCGGCCGTGAACCGAGTAAAAAACGCAACTCGACGACGCTTTGCGCGAAAAAGGTCTCATCAAACCTGGGTTAATCGTTTGTTACGTCCAAATACTTTAAACTTCCGCGATGACAAATCGCCCCCTCATACTCGCCTTGGTCCTTGCCGCCTCACTGCTGGCAAAATCCGAACTTGTTCACTCGGAATTGCTCAAACCTTGTCCGGTTAGTACCCACAGTAACATTCTAGATTACGAGGACAAGGCGCTTTGCACTCGGATCGAGGTACCCGAGCGCAATCAAAAGGACGCGCGCGCAATTACCCTGAACGTTGTGGTCTTGCCTGCAACAACCCGCGCAAAGCAAGCCGACCCCCTAGTTTTGCTAGCAGGCGGGCCTGGTCAATCCGTGGTTTCGGTTGGGCCTTCTTGGGCTGGTCGGTTTGAAAACCTGCGCAAACACCGCGACTTCTTACTCATCGATCAACGCGGCACCGGCGACTCAAACTCGCTGGCGTGTGCAGAAGCCCTAGCGCCGATTTTCGATGAAGGCGATCTCAACGGCGATGTGGATCTTGTTCTGGGCCAACAAATCACGGCCCTGCAAGACTGCCTAACAACCCTCGATGCCGATCCACGCTTTTATACCACGATCGATGCTGCCGCTGATCTAGAAGCAGTTCGCCTGCGCCTCGGCTACCCCGCGATGAATCTCTTCGGCATCTCTTATGGCACGCGGATTGCTCTGGTCTTTAACCGTCTGTATCCAGACGCCGTTCGCAGCCTCTTGCTCGATGCT